>Ga0315312_1001150_pt1 | contig 22337 bp, 27 predicted proteins | sample TDP7_MG_FD_203629 | JGI IMG/M metagenome (GOLD analysis project Ga0315312, IMG submission 203629) | Freshwater sediment microbial communities from Lake Towuti, South Sulawesi, Indonesia - TDP7 | ecosystem: Environmental > Aquatic > Freshwater > Lake > Sediment | place: Indonesia: South Sulawesi... | reverse complement strand
CGGACAGTATCATCTCACGCGTTGAGTCCAACACTGGTCCCTGAACATCGGAAGCGTGAACTACCTTTTCGTCTTCACACTCAACACTCAGTATGAGAACCCAACCGAGAGGCGTGCTTTCTTCTCCATGGAAAACAGGCTTCGAAAAACTCAGACGCGTGTCACCGAAGCTAAACGACTTTCCATCAGCGTCTCCAAATCTTTTCATGAAGCTTCCAGCGGTTTTTTGTAGCATCCATCCTCTTCTACGCTGGCCAACATTGATATCGCTTCGAATCGCCTTTGCCAATACTATCTTGTCTTGATATACCTCCCTCGCCACATCTATGCCACTCCAGTTCCAGGTGAAGTCTGTGAACGTTGGCGTGTAATGGTCGAGGTGGTAGTGGCTTATGGTCAACACTTCAGACTTTTCAGCGAAGTCCGAGATCCTCTTTCTACACTCTTTGATCGCTTTGTATTCCCTCATGTGAGGAAGTAGCGCAAACCTCTGTCCCAAGGAAACTCCTGGGTCTATAAGTATCTTGACATCAGGGGTCTCGATGTATGTGCACATTGATCGAACGCCGAAGCTCTCGTCTGCGATGGGGATAACCTTGATGTTTTTGAGGCGTTCAACCAACATTTAGGAACTCATCCTCGCACAGGATACTTAAGAAGACTCAGATTTTCAAGAGGATTATTGTGGTGCGACCGCCGGGATTTGGACCCGGGTTTCTCCCATTCCTAGTCGAATGTTAGGAGCTTGGGGGGTTCGGGCATAATGTGTCTCCCGTCCTAGACCAGGCTAGACCACGGTCGCGCAAATAAAGAAGAGAAAGGAGCAGGTAGAAATATTTTTGCTTTCCAGTTACTCTTCCTCTCCTTCCTGTTAACTCCAAACAACAGCTAATCTGAAGTTAAACTTATAATTGAAGCAGTTCAGAGGGAGCATATGGAGGGGGCGGCTGGTGCGGGTGATCACGTCCTTTGATCCTTGGAATTCGCCACTTTGTACCTGCCCTGATAAATACAGCGTCTCAGCGTATACTGGTTGTAGCTACAAGTGTACATATTGCTACATCACATCGTATATACCACGCGCATTCAATTGCAAAGCCAAAAAGAACTTTTTGAATCGACTAAGAGATGGCATGAAACACGCTGACCCTGGTAAGCCAATATCCATGGCCAATAGCTCAGATCCATATCCGCCAGTCGAAGAGGAGTTGAGGTTGACGAGACGAGCACTGCAGATGCTACTAGAATCCGGGTTCATGGTGCTCATAATAACGAAGTCTCCTCTCGTGACAAGAGATGTAGACATCATAAAAGAGGGGAACTGTAGTGTAAGCATGAGCATCTCGACATTGAACGATAAGATAGCAAAGCGGTTGGAGCCTGGTGCGCCACCCCCAACTAAAAGAGTCGATGCCATCAGAATGTTGGTTCGAAGTGGGGTTCCGTGTTCAGTCCGCGTCGACCCATTGATACCAGGAATAAACGACGAAGGCGTGGAGGAACTCGTCAAGACGATGGCGGATTCTGATGTGAGACACGTTGTCGCGTCAACCTATAAGGCCAAGAAGGACAGTTTTGCGAGAGTTGTTGAGGCCTTTCCTGAAGCCGGAGAGAGGTTGACCAAGTTATACTGGAGTATGGGTAAGCAGATTGGAAGAAGCCGATACTTACCTAGGGAAATGAGATATGAGATCCTCCTGGGGTTGAAGAAACTGGTAGAGGAAAGGGGTCTAACATACGCGACTTGTCGCGAGGGTGTGCCCAATTTGCAGAGTGGGAAAACCTGCGACGGCTCTCACTTGATTCAAAAAAGGAAGAAGGTCAAATAAGATTATATATAGTGGGTGCGGTGGTAATGGCAGTTTTTTCCCAACCTCCAATCAATTAGAGGAGTCGCAAAAGAGCTTTGAAACGAAAACACTTCGATCAAAGTGCCATTGGTTTAAGAAAATCTCTATTCTATATTCTAACTGTTGTGTTAATCGCTTCTATAGTGAATCTGGCACCAAGCTACTGGCTAGAAGAAATCACGGCAAACGCCTCCTCTTTGACCCTCTCCCAACTTGGCCTCGCCTCGACCTGGTTTTCGAACGGGACCAGCGCTTACGTTCAAGTCGGTAACAACGCAAAAAGCCTTACGATAGAAATTATCAGGGAATGCACCGGAATTCATGTCATGGCCATCTTCTCAGGGCTGGTTCTGCCGCTTAGAAAAGGAAGGGCTGGAAGAAAGCTAGTCGCGATCATGATGGCAAGTGCAATATTGTTTTTATCGAACATAACCAGAGTGTGTCTAACAATCGGCCTCCTCTTCTTTGACGTTTTCCCCTTTTCAATAATATTCAAAAACCCCACGGTAGAAACATACCATTACCCTCTAAGCTATCTATACGGCGTCTTCGGCGTCTTCCTTCTGATAGTATCCACCGATCGAATCGTGCTACCAGAGTTAGGGGATACGCTGATCGAGGTATTGGCAACCCTAAAGGACGCACTTCATATGTACGCGCGATCAATCAAGTTGAAGCATGGATAGGCTTGTGGCTGGGAGGAGTTTAAAAAGTATTCAAGTTGAACGTACTATCTTAGAAAGAAATCTATCTTGGATTGTTCTGATTCTTGAAAGCTCTATTGAGGGATACAGAAATAGAAAAAACTATTAACATTCGATTCTAATGACCTCTGGATTTTTTAGATCAATTTTGAAGACAACTTTTTTATAAGGACCCCCCTCCTTTCCTCAAGCGTTTTCAAAATAACTCTTGCACCTAAATCGTAATCCCTGAAGTTCAGCCAACGTATTTCTCCCAGCTCTCCCTTCACCTCATCCACACCTTTGAGGTACTCCCGTACAGGCTCGTCGATCACATCAGGGTTCTTCCTGAGGAACCGATAAACATCTTTCGCGTTTACAGAGCTCAACCCTTTTTTGATGCTTTCAATCACTATTCTGTTTGGTGTCCGTTCCTTGATGTTTGAATCGAGGTCCTTTATCTCGTCCGCCCACATCCAAACGTTTGCCACGAACCACTGATACCTTATGATCGACTCTGCTACGTCAGGGCTGTCTTCAAGCAGACCTTCCTCGTACAAGGTGAGCATAACCACTTTTTCCGCTATTCCGGCGGTTTTGCCATGCCAGCACTCCTTTATTTTGCCATAGTTTTTTCTAATCTCACTGAAGGCTCCTCTTTTAAGGGCTTCCGCGTTTTTTAGATCCGTCACTTCGTAATTCCATATCTTATCCCTCGCCTCTTTGCACAGTCTGTAAAAACCCTCCCTGTGGGTTTTCTTACCTCTGTCGTAAAATAACTCCTCCAGCCTGTCAGCCACATCCATCCGAAGCCTGAACTCTTCCTCACTCAGACTCTCTTTTTCGTCTAAGCCCTCATCCCTTATATCGCCTGACTTGAGTGCTAAACAAAACGTGATCCCTAAATCATACATGTTAGGATCGAGAACCGTGGAAACTAGGCTTCTAACACCTCTTGAAAAGCTCCAAGAGTTCCTGAGCCTATAGCATTTGCAGGACCTCCAGACTACAGGTACGCTCAACTCAATTGCTCTCGTGAAGTCTGTCTTGTGACTGAGAGCTTTTTTCTCCTCAGCCAGAAGCTTTTCTTGCGAACCCACGCCTTCCCTCATAAGCCTATCATAATAGCTTCTTACCACCTGGTCCAATTTCCTCCTCATGTGAAAAGTGGGAGCCGTGAGCCAAGCTAGACCGAGTTTTTCCATAGGTAATCAGAACTCCCATAAAAATTTAAGCCTTCTTAGGCAGATGCAGAAAACTGACCTGAGATAAGCGTTCGTGCACGCCGTTCTGCTGCAGATCGATCGCACGCGACCGTAAGCTGCCACGCTCAATTATGGGGCTGTTGAAAACTTGCCTGAGCCTCTCAAATATTCTATTATCTTCGAGTGCGCTTTACCGTTACTAGCGACAAGCTGCCCCTTATATGGACTCCAAGATCTTCCATCCAAATCGGTTACTTTCCCACCGGCCTCTTCCACAATCAAGCCGCCAGCAGCAATGTCCTCGGGCTCGACTGTGAGGTGAATGCATATGTCAGCTTCACCAGAAGCTACCGAAACAAGGTCTAAAGATGGGGCACCAAAAACTCTAGTAGTAAAGACAGCGTCGATCAATTTATCCAATTTCTTTAAGGGTTCTTTGTCGTTGAAGTAAAGTTCGCTTTCATATATCATAAGGGAGTCATTCAATCCTTTTTCAGAAACCCTTATTGGTCCATCATTCTTAGACGCCCCTCCATTTTTCTCCGCTACATATAATTCATCAAAAAAGGGCAGGTACACAACGCCTAAGATCAACTCGCTCTGACGTTCCAAAGCAATGGAAACACCGAAATACGGAAATCCATAGGCAAAGTTGTTCGTGCCATCCAAGGGGTCAATGATCCACTTATAATGAGAGTTTCTTTTTATCTCCCCAGCCTCTTCTGACAAAATGGAATGCTCAGGGAATTCATTGCTGATACTCTCAATTATTCTCTTTTCACTCTTAATGTCTGCCTCTGTTACCAGCTGCCCACTCGACTTCCTTTTTGCTTTGAAATTTCTCCGAAAACTCATCATCAGTACATCTCCAGCTTCTCTTGCAGCTTGAATAGCTGTTTCTCGCATCTGATCTAACAACTCTGATCGACCAAACAGGTAGATTGTTCAAGGAACGAATTCTATCGCTTTCTCAATATTTAGGTGGGACACAAAAAAGTCGTCTGTGTCTTAGGGTTTCAGGAGTTGTTGGACGGTCGGTGGACTTGGGCTTAACCCCTTCTTGCTTCTGAGCTCCTGTACCAACTGCATCTTCATACTCGGTGGAACGGTCTCCCATCTGGAGAACTCAGTTCCCCAGAACGCCTTCCCTCCAGTTGCGCTTCTCATGACGTCCGAGATATCGAATGTTTCTGACGCTGGAAGCTCGCCTGTGACATATGCGAGGCGGCCATGTTGTTCAATAGAGAGTATTTTACCCCGCTTCTGCGATATTAGGGTGGTCACGGACCCAACATCCTCCATAGGGATCTTCACGTTGATCTTCAGCAAAGGCTCTAGGAGAATTGGATCCGCCGATAACATAGCAGCAAATACTCCGTGTCTTGTTGCTGGGATAATCTGCGCCGGACCAATGTGAACAGGATCCTCGTGCACCGAAGCATCCATCAGCTTTACCTTTACTCCTCGAACAGGCTCTCCGGCCAACGGACCCTCCTCCATGGCGTCAACGAAGCCAATCACTATTGAACCCTTAACTTGATCTAGCCTCTGAACTCCCTTCGAAATGTCCGTGAATATGTTGCCATGGGGATCCATAGCCCACACCCCCCTTGCCTCCTTAGTATCCCAACCATGGTCCCTCAGAGTGCTCGCCATCTTTTTTCGGTCAAAGCCTTCGTATATCACACCTTTTTTGATCAGCTCTAAGACCTCGGGCTCCAGCGCATCAACTGCGATAAAAACCTTGTTATGCTTGTTCGGAGACTTGGATTCGTAGGGACCACCACCACCTTTGATACTCTCCCTGTATATGACTGTGGGCTCAGATGTTATGATATCGATCCCGGTCTTCTTGATCCATGTCGTGGCTATTTCTAGATGTAGCTGTCCCATTCCGGAGATCAGATACTCTCCCGTTTCCTCATCAATCTTCGTCACTAAGGTTGGGTCTTCTATCGAGAGTTTTCTAAGAAAGTCGACGAGTTTTGGTAGATCCTGACTGAGCTTCGGTTCCACAGCCATAGTCATGACAGGTTCTGTAACATACTGGACTGCCTCAAACGGAACGGTCTCCTTTAAGGAGGATATTGTTTCACCCGCCCTCGCCTTAGCCAGCCCCAAAAGGGCGGGAATGTTGCCGGATGGGAGAGAACCCACGATCTCACGGTATGGACCCATGTAGATGCAGACCTGTTGGATTCTAGAGGGTGCTTTCGTATTGATGAGATATACAGGGTCACCTCCGTTAACGGTCCCCGAGAACAACCGTCCTGTTGCAACCAACCCAGCTTGAGGATCAACGTTAATGTTAGTGACACACATTACAGCCGGACCTTTCTCGTCACATTCAATCATAGCCTGCCCGAGCTCACTTTCTAGGTCCCCGCGCCAGATTTTCGGGATCCTATACTTTTGGGCTAAGTGTGGGGGAGGCATGTTGTTAATTACCATATCCAAGACTGATTCATGTAGGGGAGCCATCTCCACAAGGTCTTTGACCTGATTGTTCTGATAGGCATCTACAATGTCCTTGAATACAATGCCCTTTTTCTGAGCGATCTGAAGGGTTAAACCCCACCGATCCTTAGCCGACCCGAAGGCGATGTCCCCTCCCTGAGGACTTATCTTCCATTTTTCACGAAACTCGGGTTCCGCATAGGTGTCGATCAGCCCATTGAAGTCTGAAATGATCCTCTCCATCCTCTCCTGTATTAGGTCTGGAGAGAGCCTGAGCTCCTTTATCAGACGATCAATCTTGTTGATGAATAAAACTGGTCTGACCCTTTCTTCGCAAGCCTGCCTCGTCACAGTCTCCGTCTGAACCATCACTCCTTCAACCGCGTCGACGACCACAACGGTACCGTCTATTGCCCTTAGTGAACGAGTGACCCTACCTGAAAAGTCGACGTGACCAGGTGTGTCTATCATGTTCACGAGATAGGGCATGCTTTCCCTCTCGTAGTAGAGGCTGATGTTCGCGGCCTTGATAGTCATCTGCCTCTCCTGCTCCTCCTCAAGATAGTCTAGGGCTAAAGCCTGACCAGCCATGGTTGGAGAGAGCATACCAGCAGCTGCCAGCAGCGAGTCAGTTAAAGTCGTCTTGCCGTGATCGACGTGGGCAATTATCCCTATGTTACGTATCTGATCCTTGTTCTCCGAAATCTTAAGAATGTCTTTAGTTGTTTTGAAACGAGGCATACGTACTCATCCCGGCAAGGGCTTAGGCTTTATGCACACGCGACCTTTATTAATTTTTGGTGTTATCAGCCCACCAGAGCTAATAAACCTTTCTCCACAAGCCCCTTCATTCAATCTGTCAAAAAAATGAGAGAATCAAAGGTCAATTGATAGTCTGCTTAACTTTACTCTATCGTCGAGTGCCTTCTCCTCATATCTTCCTCTGTCTTATTCAAGCGACGCATCAGCTCTACTACAATACTATCAAAGAAGACCAGACATGAAGCCTCGAACAGTGTCCCTAGAGGCGCTAGGTGATCTCGGAGTCCTGTTTCTTCAGCCAGTTTCGTTTTGCCTTTTAATACAACCACGTGATCCGCAACATTCCCTATCGGAGAATCGGCGTTAGAGGTGACGGCGATCACTTTCCCCCCAGCTCGCTTGGAGGTCTTGACGGCCTCTACAACAAATGTGGTCGCACCTGAGCTAGAAACGGCGAGGAGTACATCGTCTCTGCCGAGGGCGGGGGTTATTGTCTCCCCAACAACATAGGCGTTGAACTCGAGGTGCATGAGTCTCATGGCGAAAGCCCTTCCAATAAGTCCGCTCCGCCCAGCCCCAACCACAAAGATCTTACGGTCCCCAAGGTCTGTGATCATATCTATCATTTTTTCCACTTGCCCTGTTTCAAGGGATGATATAGATCTTTTAATTCCACCCATGATCTCCTCAGCGGTCGCTTTTAGCCCAGACATCTGAGTCGCCTGCAGAACAGAAATTACATGACACCAATTTAATGTTTTGGTCACTCTCCGCGCGCGTCGTCAACCCAAACTTTAGCGATCCTAAATCAGAAAGTGCGCGTGAAGCTAGAATCTTAATTGAGGGAACTTGAGGATGGGCATAGGGACAAAGAGACGAATAAAGACTCCAAAAGCGAGGGTCACAAGTGAGAAAGAAAGAACGAGGTGGTCCACTGGTCTCATCTTAAGGATGAATAGGTTTGTGCGCTTTTTCTCGGCTCCGAAGGCCCTCGACTCCATGGCCTCAGCCATCTCCATGCTTCTCCTGATTGCTCCAACTATGAGAGGGATGAGGATAGGTATGTAGTTCTTTATCCTCTTGAGGAAGTTGCCTTTCTCGAGTTCTAAACCCCTAGCTTTCTGAGCATCAATTATCGTCTGGGCCTCGTAAGCCAACACTGGAACGAAGCGGACAGCCGTAGTGAAGGCGAAACAGAACTCATAAGGGAGGTGAGCTTGCTCAAGAGCCAAGCCCAAGTCATCAGGCGAGGTCGTGAGAAAGAATATTGAGAAAGAAGCGGTGATAACCAGAAAACGCAGAGCCATGGCCGTCGAGTATGTTAGGACATCTCCGGTTAGGCTCCACCCGGCTGAAATAGAACCGACAACAAAATTGGTTACGAAAATCATGAGGGCGAGCAGGAGACCACCTTTTAGGGACCGAACCCACTCCTTTTTCACACCAGCTAGGGAGACAAGGGGTATCTGAAAGAAGAACAGCAAAAGTAGCGGAATGAGTTCGGTGAACATGATGGCCAAACCGAAGATCACACTTGACAAAACAAACTTAGTTCTAGGGTCTAAACGATGAATAGGTGACGATACCCTTTTGAACCTAAGACCTTCGAAAACACTCATGCGCCTGACCTCCTCACCAAGCTGGCAAGCAACCTCTCAGCCTCATCAACATCCATAACGTTCCTAGGCAAGCCGAGGCCCCTAAGCTGATAGAACAGTCTAGTAATCTGAGGCAGAACAAGAGACGCTTTCTCAACGACCACCCGGTCCGTCAACACTTCCTTTGCTGTGCTGTCTCCAACTATTCGTCCACGCGAAATCAAAACAACTCTAGGGTTGCAATCAACGACGAATTCGACATCGTGGGTCACTATGATAACGGTCTTACCCTGAGCGTTCAGCTGTCTGATGAAATGAAGCAGCTTCTCCTTCTGGTGGTAGTCTTGACCTATGGTCGGCTCGTCCAAAATCACGATTTTAGGATCCCAAGCCAAGACTGAGGCTAAGACTACTCTCTTTCTCTCCCCACCGCTCAACATGAATGGAGAAGTCTTCCTGTATCTTACGAGGTCTAAGAAGTTTAAGGCCCACTTGACCCTCTTGGAGACTGCTGCCTCGTCAAAGCCGAAGTTTCTAAGGCTAAAGGCTATTTCATTCTCAACGGACTCGCAAAAAAGTTGGTGGTCTGGATTCTGAAATACGAGACCCACTTTCCGAGACAGCTCCGCGACGCTTAGCTCCTTCGTGTTACGGTCATCAACAAAAACGTCTCCTTGAGTAGGCTTAAGCAAGCCGTTAAAGTGCTTCACCAAGGTTGTCTTGCCAGCGCCGTTCTCGCCCATCAGCGCGACGAACTCTCCGTCCCTTATTTCGATGGATACTCCTTGGAGGGCCTCAACGCCGGAGGGGTATGAAAAGTGGATGTCTGTTGCTCTTATCATCTTGTCAAGAACTCTCTCAAAGACTGATTGAAACCTTCTGTGGAGGTCGGGGGTTGCCCAATGTCTATTCCGCTTTTTTTCAGTTCTTTATGAAGTCTTATGACCTTGGGTATTCCGATTCCCAGTAGCTTCGCTTCCTCGGAGCTAAAGACATCTCTCGGGGTTCCATCGAGCCTGACCTCACCTTCATCCATGACCACTACTCGATCCGTGTACTGACACAGCAGGTCAAGTCTGTGTTCGACTAGAATTATCGTTAAGTTCAGTCGCTTGTTGAGTTTACCGATCACCTGAAAGAGTCTAGTTGCAGCCATCGGATCGAGGAAGGATGTGGGTTCATCCAAGATCATTACCTTGGGCTTCATGGCGAGAACGCACCCGATGGCTACTCGTTGCTGTTGACCGCCAGAAAGCTCGTAAGGGGCTTTCTCTTTTAGATCCTCTACCCCTGTCACCTCCATTGCCCACTTCACACGCCTTTGTATCTCCTTTCTGGGTAAAGCTAAGTTCTCAAGGCCAAAAGCGATGTCCTTCTCAACAGACAGGGCGAAAAGCTGGTTCTCAGGGTTTTGAAAAACAAAGCCGACGTGCTTGGCCAATTCACTTATTTCGTGATCTTGAACTCGCATGCCAGAGACCACGATCTCTCCTTCTATTTTTCCACCGTAAAAGTGGGGTATCAAACCGTTGATACATCTGCAGAGCGTAGTCTTTCCACAGCCACTTGGTCCGGTCAGAGTAACAAAGCTTCCTTTCTCAATCCTAAGGTTCACACCCTTCAACACCTGTACTTCGGAAGCAGAGTATGAGTAAGAGAGAGCCTTAACCTCGACTACGCTCAAACTGACCCCCAGCCGTAAAAACAAAAGATTACAATGGCTATCATTTAAGGGTAGCTACTCAAAAAAGATTATCCTAGTATTCTTTTCCTCAGCAATTCCACGCATATCTTGAAAGCTTCCTCAAGTTTACCCTCACAGTTGACCCCAGCCGAAGCAAGGTGACCGCCACCCATACCGTGAAGGCTTTCCCCCAGTGGTTGGGCTATGTCTCGGCCTAGATGCACGCCCGTCTTCTTGTTGAAGTCGTGAGAAGACCGCAAGCTTATCTTCAAGTTTCCGTTCCTTTCTCCTCCAACGACAGCAACGTCTGCGCCGAGGATAAGCAGTGCCCTAGCCGCGGAGGCTTGATGCGAAGCCACACTAGAGAACGCTGCTATCCATTCACCGAGTTTCAGAATCTCAACCCTGCTAGCCGCCTTCAGCCTAGCGATGCGTTCCGATCTGCTCATGGGCATCGATAAGAAATCCAGCTCCTCTTTGGTGTCTACACCAGAATCTACCAACTCTGATGCAACCCTGAACGTTTCCGAGTTTGCTAGAGAGAAGTGTTTTGTGTCAAACGCTATTCCGAGAAATATTGCCCTAGCCTCGTCCTCGCTGGGCTTCATCCCGGCTTCCTTAAACATACGATGAACTATTTCACAGGTGGACGACGCGACCTCGTCGATCACACAGAGGGAGGCCAATGACTCGGTTTTCGGATGGGGGGTGTGATGGTCTATTATGACCAGCGGTTTACGCGATGCCTCTAGTCTTGTTTTCCATTCGCCTAGTTGCTGAACGGTGTTTGTATCCAGCAAGAAAATGACATCAGCCTCCTCGATGCGAGGGGTAGCAACCAGCCTCAAGGGAATTCTATCCAAAGCGTGCTTTGAAAGCTTGCTTATCCCCTGCGCGGCCGATATCTCAACGCTCAGTTTAGAGTTAGATCTCTTCAGAAGCTTGGAAAAAGCGTATGCTGAGCATAGAGCATCGAGATCGGCATTGTGATGACAAAGCAAAACGAGAAGCTTTGCCCTAGTCTCAGCCAATATGTTGATTATTTTTTCAAAAAACATCAAAAACTTTTCCCGTCCTTACTCTATCCATTTGTTTTCCCCCGATCGACCACGTGAGCACCCTACTACTATCGGTTAAATCCCTTCAGACTTGAAAAAAAGTCTTCATTGTCACTCTTCCAGTAAGTCCTGTCGGAGAGATACTGTTCACGCGGCCAAGTAGACTACTCAGCACGCTTTAGTTGCGCCTGAACCCGCTTTTGCAACTCAGTTAACTTCTTTCTGGTACTCTCTTCTTGCCTTGCTAGAACAGTCACCCTAGTGTTGACAATGTCCTTTCGATCCTTAAGTTCGTCTATTACCTTCTGTCTACCTGACCTAACCAGCAGAGACCCAACCGACTTGTAGACCGCGGTTTCATCGTCCATCTTCTCAAGCTCACTCAAGGCCCTCTCGATCTCGGAAAACTCGAGTTCCAACTGTGTCTTTTGCGACACGACGACCTCCAGAGTTCTTTGAAGCTGCTGAAATCGGAGGAGTTGCTCCCGCAGCTGTGGAGGCAAAGAAGGCGTCTCTTCACCCAATTCGATACCTCAATCTTAGAATATGCACCTTAGGTAAATATAATTGAATAGTAAAAAAGCGGTCAAAGACTTCGTTTCGATCGTGCACGCATGCACTTTCTAGTGAGCCTCGGCAGCTAAGTCTTTTGGTAGTGCGCGATCACACTTTTCCTATTTGTAAATCGGTCGTTTTTCCATACGTCAGCCTTATCGCTATATCCTCTCTTTTCCCAATATCCAAGTTCCTTTCTCTTTGTGAAAGCTATCCGCTCAATCCACATGGCACTTTTATAAGCATATTTGTCAGGAACGACTATTCTCACTGGACCACCAAGCGGCACTTCAAGATAGCCGTCATTGAGCTTGTAGGCTAGAAGCACATTATCTCTTAGAAGACCTTTGAGATCTAGGGATGTGGTGTAACCGTCTGAACATATGAAAGAAACGTATTTTGCTTCTTTCGTGGGACTCACAACCTGAACTAACGTACTGAATTTGACCCCGAACCAACTGAGGTTACTGACGCTCCATCCCTCTACGCAGTGGAGATCACTCTTGACTTCGATGGATAGGAGTCTGAGAAAGTCTTGCCAACTTAGCTTAAGTGGATTTTCAACTTCACCGTCAACGGTCAACGTCCATTTTTCAAAGTCGACCTTTGGATTTTCTGGAACGATTCCGGGGTGATCTATGTTCCACCTCAAAAGAGAACCGATTTCACGCTGGCCTGGAGGCAATCTATTATTCTTCATCTCGCACCCATCCTTACACTGGTGTTTACGATCTTCTCTTTCTGAAATGACTGCATTGTTCCATCAAATTTGGTTGCGAGGATAGTTGGCAAACACTTCACCTCAATGAGAAAAATCAATCCATCGTGTAAACAATGAAAAGTGTTTTAGGAAGCCGGTGTTTTCGCGCGCGACACAACGACTGAAATCCCCATGCAAATCTTAGGATTCATCATTTGCTTAAACCGCGGGCACACATAAGTCTTATAAACGCATGTGCGATAAAGGTCTTTTCAAGAATGCATGAGCTATTCGGGGAGAAGGTTTGGCGGGAAAAAGCAAAGGCATCCTTAGAATCTTAACAGTTGTTTCGATCGTAGCGACCCTCTGTGTTTATGTGGTCGTCGGGTTTTCAGTTTATACTTTGACTTCCTCCATTGCTGGGACTCTCATGGACCTTACGGGGGCTCCAGAGGAGCTGTTTGAAGCGACGACCGACCCGGCTGGCGGTTTGACCCTCACCCTGCGATTCACTGCCAAGAACCCAGGGCTGATGGAGGTCAGCGCGGCGTCAAATCTAGTGCTTCTCTCAGTCGATGGAGAGGTAATTGTAGAGGGTAGCGATGTGGAGCGGATTCCGTCAGGCTCAAGCCGTGAACTGGTAGTAAGTCTACATGTTTCGGCGGAGGATGCTGAGATGTTTGAGACTTCGCCGCCTGTTATACGTCTACAATTTGAGTGCAGAACGCTCTTAGACCTAATTGGACTCGCCATTTCAATAGAAATTGGAGGGGAGGCGCCTCCTCCATGAAAATAAAGAAATAAAGAGTTTGGAAGATGGCTAGTATGCGAAAGATAATAAAAGCCGTGTTGTCCGCAGTTCTATGCATTACAGTTCTTGTAGTAATTCCGAATGTTGGCCTACAATACCTGTTCCAAAGCATACCTGCGGAAATGCTTCCATTTGTAGAGGAAATGATACCTTTACACGGCATCGTTATGGCGATGTCCGTCATTGGTGCAGTACTTGCCATCCTATCCTTCTCTTCGAACATGGTTGAGGATTGGTCTCCAATAAAATTGCTTTCATCGATAGCTTCAGCCTTCGTCTCATTCTATCTGTTTCTCCTTTTGCTCGGGTTGGGAGACCCCTCGCGTATGGGTATAACTCAGTTGTCTGTTGAGATGGCTACTATAATATGGGATTTCAGGTTCTTTATTATCCTTCAACTCTTGCTTTTGGGAATCAGCATCCTTAGTGCGATCATCAAGTTCTATCTCGCTAGAAAAGAATACCTCGCAGGTCGTTAGATGCCGCGCACGCAAACAAGCAAATAACCAACGCATTTACGTCTATAGCCTTTTCGGATTTTTTCAATTTTTAACCATAGCCTGTTCCAAACTATAGTATTATTAACCTTATTTCTCATGACCATATTCGTGTGGTATTATGGAAAATAAGAGGATGCAGCTCGTCGAATTCTTTCTAGGACTACTGCTAATAGTCATCGGCTCCATATTACTGTGGTGGTCTAGGCAATTAGTGTGGATACAGATCTATCCTCCACCATGGGAGAAGCAGCTCATCGAAGCTCTGCCCTTTGCATTCTGGATTCTAGGTGCTTTGCTTATGATAGACGGCGTCAGAAGGATGATCAAAAGAGGTAGGAGGCAAAGTTAATTTCAATTATCTTGTCGTTGCTCGTAGAGAAGGTTTCCATAATGCGCGCACAGCTGAGTGGTCGTAGTCTGAACGCCAAACCTTCAAAGGGCTAAACACTTAGACATCCCAAAGCTTCCACCAACATCGCAACCCAACGAAGATAACTGTTCACAACAGCCCTCAAAGCCGAGGTATCCTTAGTCTCGAAACGCAAAAAAAGAGTACGCCCCTTAATTCCAACCTGAACCTTAGACTTGAAACCCACCGAAACACGCGTTTCAGGCTCAATGGAACGAGAAACAATCCCAGCAAAACTATGAGACGGAAGATCAAGAGAAACAATAGCGCTGCAAAACTCAGGAGATCCCAACTTTACACAGAAGCCTCCTCACCAGAGGGCCGCGACCGCCTCACGTCACGCGCGGCGACATCACCAATCTTCGAGCTGGGAGAGTACGCACCACCGGCAAAGGTGAAACCACACTTCCCGCACCTCCAAACACCAACGCTCACGCGCTTAACACCACTGAACCCACATCTCTTACAAACATGACGACCCTTCAGCTCAATCTCAACGCGAGCCACTCTCTTCCTAACTGTCACACCATATCTGGCCCCAAATCTACCTGCAGGACCAGCCTTCTTCTTCCCCCCCACCAAAAACTACACCCCCAGAATATCACGCCTCAACTCTTCAGACTTCTCAATGGCAACATCGATAGCCTCCAAAACCTCATCAACTGAAAAGACACCAGCACCCCCCTTCTGTAGAGCACAGACATTACCATCTTTATCAGTGGTCACAGTGATCCTAGCATCAGCAACCATCTCTTCATCAAGCGAGGGGTCAACGACAAAATCACCACCAATCCTCGCCATCGTTACCGAAACAGGATAGCTCCTAAAGGGCAACGGAACGTACTTATTCTTAGCCTCCACTTCACCGCCCTTGCCCACAACATATTCCGTCACTCTGGAACTCATAAGAGCCGAAACAGAAGCCAGCAGGGAAGCATCGAAAAGGTTCCCGCACTGATCGAGAACATAAATGTCGACAAAAACGACGAGAACTTTCTTCCCTGGAATGAGACAAAGCTTCTCAAGGTCTATGGCCTTGGATTCCCGAAGTCCCCTGTCAACAACTCTCGCCAACTCAACCGAATACTCGTCAGGAGGGCCAGGCTCGAAAGATGGGGAGGCTAAAGGCGTGAGTTCAGCGTTCACAGTAAGGGCACCAGACTCAGGCCTATCGGAATAAGGCTCACCAACCTCAACCTTTACACCAACAATAACCTTTGTCTCACCAACAGAAACCAAGGCAGAGCCAGCAGCCTTCTCAACAACACCCCTCTCAACCCTTATCTGTCTGTAATCCTTTACCCCTCTACCGTCAAGCCTCTTGCCCTCGGACAGTAGCTCCAGAACCCTCTTCCTTTCGATGTTGGAGATAGCCTCAGACGAATCGCCCAATATGACTTAACCCCCTTTCTCTTCTTGACCAGGCCCTCCAGCAGCCCCAACAACCAAATACTTGCCTCTCAAAGCCTCCTTCTGCAGAGTATTTATTCGCTTACATCCATCAACCGCAAGCTTAAAGGCCTGATCAAACTCGTCCTTACTCAGAAGCCCATCCATCTGCAATAGGGTCACGACCCCCATCTGTGGTGCGAAAGCCACGGGTAAATCAGCCTCACCTTCCTTGTCCTCAACATCGTTTGGATCCAGCACCAGCTGACCATCAACCTTCCCAGCAGCGCAGGATGCAACCAAATCCCTCATAGGAACCCCAGCATTAGCCAGCGCGAGAGAGGCAGCAGTTATTCCAGCACACCTAGTCCCACCATCGGCCTGCAGAACCTCAACAAAGATGTCAATCATAGATCTAGGATAAAATTCAGAAAAAATAACGGGCTCCAACGCATCCTTTATGACCTGCGAAATCTCCACCTCACGCCTCGAAGGCGCAGGACTCTTCCTCTCCTCTGTAGAGAAGGAAGCCATGCGATAGTAACACCTTACCAAGGCTTTATTATGTAAGGAGGCGTGCCTAGGATAAACCTCCCTAGGACCGTAGACCGCGGCAAGAATCTTGTTCTTACCCTGCTCTATGTAGGCCGACCCGTCCGCCCTCTGAAGGAGACCAATCTCAATCTTGATTGGGCGAAGGTCATTGGGTTTCCTACCATCAACCCGATCCCCGCCCTTGACCAATTTTTTACGAGCCTTGCTCACCATTGACAAATCCTCCTCACTTTCTCTTCCCTATGAACTCGCCAACCCTGTTTGTAAGCCCTGATGTGTGAGCGTCCCTCTCAATCATGCGAATCACCTCAACCGCCAATACCTCGTCTTCGACCTCCTTGCCTATTACCAGAATATAACCATTTTGACCAACAGTAATCTGACAGCCAGTCCTATTCTTAACCAGCTCGATCATCGACCCCTTCTTCCCGATGAGCCTCGGAATCTTTGTAGGAGTCATTTTGACCACATAACCAGACTCCGCCTTGCCGAGTCCACGACCCTTGATCGTGAGTCTTGGATCCAAAGTGCGATCGAACTCCAAGACCTTAGCGATGATGACGTCACCAACATCAAGTATGTCCCTCAACTCATCCCTGCGGGAGTCAAACGGACGCCCAGACGCTCCAGAAACGAAAAGAACACCCTTGTATGGGGAATTTATGTCAACCACCCATTCGCTCAAACCAACCTTCAAAACCTTACCGACAACCAGGTCATTGACGCTCGGCAGATAGCACCCATGAACCGCAATAACCTGTATTACTCGATTCTCAAAATCCACCAGCCCGACCTTGGAAGCGTAAAATCCCTCCCCATCTTTATAGACGTTTTCGCCCGCAGCATACTCGCCTTTAGCCAACAGATCGCCAGGAATGACCCACTGCCTACTTTCTACGAACAACAAAACCAAAAAACCCTCTCATAAATCTTAAGAAGCCGCAGACACGCATCCAACTGTTTCAGCTCTCTTCACCCTATCTCAAACAACCGGTCAGCTACCAACACTTTACTTTTCGATAGAAAGCGACACGCCCTTTAAAAACTTAACTTGAACATTACCGTGAGTGACGCCCCCAAGCTTCTCTACGAAACCCGCATGCAAACCTGCAGGCATCTCCACCACAGCAATCCAAGAGCCATCGGCCTGCCACTCCTCCTTTTCAATATTCCCAAAGCCCTTTACAATACCTATAGACCTCGCCGCATGCTCAGGAGGGATCTTCACGGCCACCCTAATCTGCTCAATTTTGAGAGGAAGGATGGGCCTCAAGGCCTCGATAACGAGATTGGCCTGATCCTCCACTCCCCTGAAGGGATCAATTTTTATACGGCTCTGCTCCATCGCCTGCTCTATTCTAACCACAGGATGGGGCTTATCGGTCCTTGGATCGATACAATGCCTGGAAATAAACGACACTATCTGCCTCCTCTTTTCTTCAACCAACCTGGTTCTCTGTTCACTCGTCAGCTGAAGTTCACCCTTTTTCAATATCGTCTCAGCAATTTTGATGGCATCCGAGGTTTTGAACATCTCCAGCAATGCCTTCTCAGGAGCACGAAGCCCCTTATTCGCATCCGTGAAAATAACGTCAACCATCAGAACTTCTGATATGTCAATAGATTCACCGCGCTTATAATCGAGAGCCCGGTCTGGGTGCACCAAAATCTCAAAATGCGCACCAGAAACCGACAGACGTGCAACTATGAACCTTGACGTTTTCCTTTCATCGTATCCCCGAATTATTCCGCTCATGCATCATTTACCGGCTTTATTCAGGCTTAGAAAATTTGCCCTTATCGATGTATTTTTTGACCTCCAGCTTTGTGAACAACTTAAACTGCCTCGTATCTGAGGGGATAACTGTGATCCTAATTTTTTCGGGTTCGAGCTTCCCTTCCACAACCTTTGACAGACACTTTATGGCCAACAGTATCGATTGTTCCAATGACAAATCATCCGTGTAGTCGGCCTCCAACAGTTCCTTTACCGTTTCACTACCTGCACCTAGGGCAACAGCTTTGTAACCCCACACGGCCCCACTAGGATCTATTTGGAAAATCCTGCAGCCAGTCTTATCGACGCCCCCAAAGATTATTGAAACACCGAAAGGCCGAACACCAGCGTGCTGCGTGTAAATTTGCGCGGTGTCACCAACCCTTTTTGATATGACCTCAACATCGACTGCTTCATCATATGTAAGTCTATTACTTTGAGCATATACTCTAGCAAGATCAATGAGGATGCGCGCATCTGAGCTTAGTCCAGCGATGGCTGCACCAATGTGCTCGTCTATTTGAAAGATTTTCCATGTAAAGTCAGGATCCTGAAGGTTAGAAGACGCCTTTTCTTCGGCTGCTAAAACCACGCCTCCAGAACACGCGATCCCCAGCACGATGGAGCCTCTTTTCACGGTCTCGAGGGCATACTCAACCTGAAATAAGCGCCCATCTGGAGAAAAGACGGTAATTGCCCGATCATAGGCTCCTGGCTTAGAAAACATGGTCAAACTTTATAGCACCACATTGTTGAATTAGGGTTTACTAACAGTGATAAATATCAAGGTTATTAAAAACCTTTTCGTAGCTCGCTTTAAACTTCTTTGAATCATCCTATGTCTTTACTCAATAACGCGCACATTCAAAGACGATTTATCGTCATCCGTATAGGGGAGATTTAGCACGCGCCAGGCAGATACTTTCTTTTGAGAGACCTAACCGTTCCAGAAACACCGATCACATCTATCGCCACGGGTTTCCCAGAGACCCTGCGCATCTTTCTCAAAACCAGTTTGAATCTATCGACAAAAGTGTGGCCGCACCTGATTATGCCTAAGCCTATCCCTTGATTGTATTGTATAACGCGAACGCTTCCTTCACTAATTTTTGATTCTCTAGGCAAGTTCAGCATTTCTTGAGCGATCTCATTGAAAAGATCCCTTTTGGAAAAGTCACGACAGCCTGAAACTTTGAAAGCAAGATACCTCCTTCTGGTGAGTCTTACGGGCATATGCTAGTTCCTCGTCATTGTGGAATCAGGTCAAGACTACGATATGCATCAACTATTTTATCAAAACTCTTGGAGGGCAACTTGAGTTTTATTCGGATACGAATGGGATCGGAGTGCCCTATTTTAGATTCACCGAGGTAGGCAGACTGTTTATCCAGACGCAAATACAAGTTGCCTTTATTGTCTATGTGACTGGTTATTTGAGAAAGTAGACATAGTTTATCGTCGGGTTCAAGTTCAGAAGCTATGTTTTCTATAAGCAACTTTGCGGTTTCTTCATCGCGAGTTTTTGAAAGAAAGTGAATTATCGGGTTTCCGTGATGACCCTTTAGATTCCTTCTTCTGAAGTCGATGACGTTTGAGTAGGGTTTTGGAATCATCCTTTGGACAGCTTCTAATGCTCTACTCGGGTCCTCAGTCGCGTGAACGAAGAAGGAGATCTCCACCAGAGAAACTGAGGGTTTCTGAGACATTTTGCTTTGCATTATCCCTCTAGGTGTTAAGAACGACCTCTCATCTTCTTACCAGCGCTTGTTAACCCTCTGTGGACTCTCCCTCTTTGGACGCCTTTGCATAGCCAGTTTATGTCGGCGTCTTTCTCTATGTATGGAGAGTTTGGGTCTACAAGTATTACCTCGAACCATTTGTACTGACCATCCTCCCAGACCCAGAAAGAGTTCAGTACCTCCAGGCTTGGGAATTCTCTGGCAGCCCTCTCTTCAGCTATGAGTCTTGAACTCTTTGCCGGGACGTATTTGGTTATCCCCGTTCGTTTCTGCCTTCGGCCGCCTTTTGACCTAGTTTTATGTAAACCTCCTCTACGAACACGCACTCGAGCAAGGACTAATCCTTGCTTTGCCTTATAACCCAGTGAGCGAGCTCGTGTTAGGCGGGAGGGTCTGTCTATTCTAATGACGGCTGGTTGTCTTCTCCACAGTAAGGTCTTGTGTTCCATCGAGTTTTTGAAGAGCTGTTCCTTGGGATTACTTACTGCTTCAGCGTGTTTATACATGAGAAAGCTACAAGCTCCTTTGATTTTGAAAGCGACTATTTCGTTTGATCCGTATTTAAACGGCTTTGGTAATTAGTTGCTTTAACCGACGTTGATAAACCTTACGGATTTTCCAACATCGACTTTATGCTGTCACCTATTTTGTCGCGCAAAATAATGAGGTTCGTGGAAGGTTGTTTTGGTGTCATTTCGAGGTGTCTCTGTTGCGTCATTATATATCTGGATGCGAACTATGATTTAGTATCAGACGCGGAAGGTGAGTGTGTTGTTGGTTGGGATTGTCGGGAAGACTGGTGTGGGGAAGTCTACCTTTTTTAGCGCTGTTACATTGATCTCTGTTGCCATTGCAAGCCGCCCATTTACGACAGTCAAGCCGAATAGGGGGGTGGGTTATCTTAGAGCACCTTGCGTCTGCAAAGAGTTTGATGTGGAAGATCAGCCTGTCAACTCAGCTTGTGTAAATGGGGTTCGACTTATACCTGTCGAGATTGTGGATTGTGCTGGGCTTATTCCCGGGGCTTGGATGGGTAGAGGGTTAGGTAACCAGTTTCTTGATGAGATTAGGAAGGCGGACGCCCTTATTCATGTCGTCGATGCTGCTGGCGCTACTGATGAGGAGGGCAGACCGTGTAAGCCCGGCACGAGGGACCCTTTGAAGGATGTTGAGTTTCTTGACTACGAGATCGCTATGTGGTTGACGCAGATCATGAAGCGGGATCTGGGGAGGATTGCTCAAAAGTCTGAAACTCTCAGGATGTCGCCTGTTGATCTTCTGTCTGACAGGTTGAGCGGTTTGGCGGTCGGTCGAGAGCATGTGGCTAAGGCTTTGAAGGAGACGGAGTTGGAGACTAAGAAATTTTCGTTGTGGAGTGATGATGACATTTTTGAGTTTATGGTTGTTCTAAGGAGAGCGGCGAAGCCGATGTTGATCGCTGCAAACAAGATTGATTTGCCCTATGCTGAGGGGAATGTTGAGAGGCTGAAGGAGGCTGGTTATCCTGTTGTTCCTAGTTGTGCTGAGGCCGAGTTAGCTTTGAGGAGAGCTGCAGACAAGGGGTTTATTGATTATGTGCCCGGGGACTGCAATTTTGGTTCGAAGGCTGAGGCTCTAACTGTTGAGCAGAGGTCTGGTTTGGACATCATCAGGGAGAGGATTTTGAGGGTGTGGGGTGGCACCGGTGTCCAGGAGGCTCTGAATAGAGCTTTCTTTGAGTTGTTGCAGATGGTCGCTGTCTACCCTGTTGAGGATGTTGAGAGGTTGAGTGATCATCATGCTCGTGTTCTGCCTGATGTTTATCTTGTTCCCTTTGGGACTACCATGAAGGAGTTGGCTTATTTGATTCACTCTGAGCTCGGTGAGGGATTTATCTACGGTTTGGATGTCAGAACGAAGAGGAGACTTGGCGAGGACTATGTTTTGAGGGATAGGGATGTGGTCAGAATCTATTCAGCTAAGGGGAGAGGCTAGCTCTCCGGAGGCCCAGTATTCTCGTGCGCCAGCGGTAAGGGGTTTTGTTGTTTCAGCGTCATTTTCTCACCCTTTCCCTTTCTTCCTTCACCTGCATTCAAATCACTTTAAGCTTAAAGAATATTGATAGTTTACTTATTTTAAGGTGTCCATATGATTCATCGCCACATTTTCAGGGCTTATGACATCAGAGGAGTCTTTGAGAAGGATATTACGCCTGAAACGGCCCTCAGGATCGGGAAAGGGTTTGGTACGTACATCGGAGGCCAAGGCAAGAAGCTCGTGGTGGGCAGAGACGTCCGACTAAGCGGACAGGTCTTGGAAGAGACACTGACGCGCGGACTGGCCTCTGCGGGCTGCGCAGTGCTTGAGGTGGGAGTTGTCCCAACCCCTATTCTCTCATTTTCAGTCGTCAGGTATGATGGAGACGGTGGTGTGATGATCACAGCCAGCCACAATCCTCCTGAGTGGAACGGGTTCAAGCTCTTCAAGAGAGAGGCGGTTGCCTGCGCTCAAGGAAGTGGGATGGAAGAGGTCAAGGAGATCGTATTCTCGGGGAAGTTCAAAACGAGCCGAAAGGGAAGTGTGAAGAAGTACGGCAGGGCCTTGGCTGACTACGCTGATTTTGCGG
>Ga0315312_1001149_pt1 | contig 22343 bp, 20 predicted proteins | sample TDP7_MG_FD_203629 | JGI IMG/M metagenome (GOLD analysis project Ga0315312, IMG submission 203629) | Freshwater sediment microbial communities from Lake Towuti, South Sulawesi, Indonesia - TDP7 | ecosystem: Environmental > Aquatic > Freshwater > Lake > Sediment | place: Indonesia: South Sulawesi... | reverse complement strand
CCGCCGTACCTCGCGGTCTCCGAGACGTGGCTCCACATGTTCTCCATCCCGCCGGCCCAGATCAGGTCCACTATCAGCTTCAGCTCGTGCAGGCACTCGAAGTAAGCGAGCTCTGCGGGGAAGCCGTCCTCAACGAGCGTCTCGAAGCCGGCCTTGATCAGTTCCGTCACGCCGCCGCAGAGGACGGCCTGCTCCCCGAAGAGGTCCGAGAGCGTCTCCTGATCGAAGGTGCACTCGACGACGCCGGCCCTCGTGAATCCCATCCCCTTAGCGAGCGCCAGCCCCCTCTGCTTGGCCTGGCCGGTCCGGTCCTGATACACCGCCAGTAGCGCGGGGACGCCGAAGCCCTCGAGGTACGCCTCCCTGAGCTTCTGGCCTGGGCTCTTCGGGGCGACCATCACTACGTCGACGCCCTCCGGCGGGCGTATCAGCCCGTAGGTTATGGAGAAGCCGTGGCTGAAGTAGAGCACGTCGCCGGGATCGAGGTTCCTCTCGATCGAGTCGTAGTAGGTCTGCTTCTGGGCCATGTCCGGGATCAGGAGCATCACGACGTCCGCCCTCCTCGCGGCCTCGGGTATCGAGAGGACCTTGAGCCCATCCCTCTCGGCCCTGCGCCACGACTCGCCCCCCTCCCTCAGGCCGACCGATACGTCCAGGCCCGAGTCCCTGAGGCAGAGCGCCTGTGCGCTCCCCTGGATCCCGTAGCCGATCACGCCTATCCTCTTTCCCTTCAGGACGCCCAGATCTGCGTCCCCGTCATGGTAGACCCTTACCTTTCTATCCATCTTCCTTCATCACCCATATACTCGTGACTATGGCAAACCCGTCCGACGCGGACATCGAATTCGTTCATAACATACATGACATCACCACGATGCGCAGGGGCCGCCGAAAAACCTGACGACCCCTAAATAAGTACGAGGACTAGAAGCAGGTCGATGATGATCAGGCCATGTGTCATCTTCCAGTCCACTGGTTGTGGGCGGACTGAACGCTATTTAAGAATTATCTCCCCCTCTTCGACCCAGCGGCCCCTTATATGTGAAGTGCGCCCCGTGCCTCCCTCAACTTGCGCGTGGGCGGGCATGATGCCAGCTTGTCGGCCCCCTCCTACTTCTTCCCCGTGAGCTCATCCCACCAGCGTAACGCCTATTCTTTGGAGTGCGCCCAGCTATCGTAAATGAGCTCACGAATCCACACAAGAGGGCCTAGGAACCTGCCCATCTATACAGCTTACCGCATCGGTTATTAACACGTCTGTTATATGTGACAATAATGGGACGAAGTTTTCCGGATGGGACCAATCTAAGGATAGAATTATTGAAGGCCATGGATAGATTGGAACATTTCGGCGTGACTTACCCATCCGGCTATCTTGAGGAATTAGCCGAAAAACACTCTTCACGAGTCAATTATCCTCGTGTCCTTATGCGCATCGGTGAACCGAGAATAAGACAACATCCCTATTACGATGCGATCTTAGAAAAAGGTTGCGATATCCTCGATTGCGGATGCGGCACCGGGGATGACATAAGGGCTTTAATCAAAGACGGTTACCCCAGAGATAAAATAAAGGGATTTGATATCGATTGGAATAGCATTGACATCGGCTACGACCTCTACAGAGATAGGGAATCTATGCATGACTTATTTGTGGTGTCTAAAAAATTCCCTTTCGCTAACAAAACGTTTGATGCCGTTTATTCCGGGAATGTACTGCACACCATGAAGGACAGACATAAGATATCGGATTATTTGATAAACGTCCATAAAGTGCTGAGGGATGGTGGGATCTTATTCGGTTCCACGTTAGGAACTGAAAGCCATATTCCAAGCGCACGACGAAATCTTCTAACTGAAAATGAATTGAGACATCTGCTCGAAGGAACTGGTTTCAAAAATATAGAAATTAAAACGGATGGAAGATGGAAAAAATCTGGGAGAAAAAGGAAATCGAAATGGATGCATTGGATTGGGATTGGAACCTTTAATGAAGGCCCTAGTGACCGAAAGGATCAATGAGATATAGGTCAATATTTGACGATTCTATCTTTTCATATACAACCATGAATACGCCTTCACTAGATACGTCGTTTAAACTTTCAATTTGATCGGAAGCCAAAGAAGGGAGAAACGGCAGGGATTGATGGGCGCCAACGTTATGTCCATTTAAACGAACCATTCTGACGCCAAATCAAGCCATGGGACCAATCACCCTATGTCGCGACGGTAGGTCACGGTGCGCTTCTCGGGCGTGATGACGGAGCACGATTGTGAACCGCATCAATGCCTTTATAAAGGGGTGATTGGCCCAAATAGGCCAGTATACGGGAAGCAAATCCCGAGAGGGTTTTCTTTCGTATAACTAATAGAAAAGGAGTGAGAAAGCATGGGATATGAGAGACGCCAGCCGAGGCAGATGTTCAAGGCGACCTGCTCGGACTGCGGCCAAGAATGTGAAGTACCATTCCAACCGACCCAAGGACGGCCGGTATACTGCAATGAGTGCTTCCAGAAGCATAGGTCCACGCGTTCATACGGCGGACGCCGGTAGAACGATCACCTTAATCAGCACAGTTCGTCCGGTGTCCGAGTGACGCTTTTTAGCGCTTGCACCGGCCGTATTTTTTATTATATTTTCATCTTAGATATGGCTGTCAACTAATTTACTTTATTAGAGAGATGAGTGTGTAAGTCCGGGCCTATCCCTGACGCGTAGTGAAGAGATCTCATCTGCATCTACCCAGTCGAATCGTAAAAAGGAATACCCCTGTCATATCACAGTAATACTCAAGTTGTTATTCTAAATATTTTTATTGAATTTTATGGCAAACCTTTTCTAGAACACAGAGACACAATATATGTAGGTGGTAAAAAAATGTACAGTGAAACTATCGCAGTAGAACCAAGAGACAAGGAACTCCCATCGCCGGATACGATGGAAGTCGTGAAAAGGTTAGTGGCCGAATCGAGAGTCAGAGGGCTGTTGCCCGAAGGCATGCGGATGAGCCACGACGCGATGGATGGGCTTGACCGGGCCGTAAGGGATTTGGTCGAGATAGCCGCTGCGAGATGCCAAGCCAACAAAAGGAAGACGATATGTAAGGAAGACTTTTAATCGCTCCCTCGGGAAATGAATTCCCCCAGCATAGAGCGAAGTCTTCGGGCACAGAGCGAATGCCCCAATAGCACAGTCTGTCCGGCGTCCGAGTCACGCTTTTTATGTACCCACACCGGCCATATCTTTAACAGGTGCTTCAGTGGCCTCTCAGTAGGAAATACCTGTAGCCGTCGAGCAGGGCCTTCTTCGATGCCTCCAATATGTTCGTCGAGACCCCAACGGTGCTCCAGCTCTCGCCGCCATTTGAGAAGTCTATGATGACGCGCACGTTCGCCGCGGTCCCCTCCTCGGCGTCGATCTCCTTTACCCTGTAGCCGGTGAGCCTGACCCCCTCGGCCTTCGGGTAGACCTCCTTCAGCGCCTTCCTGAGGGCCAGGTCGAGGGCGTTGACCGGGCCGTTGCCCTGGGAGGCGGTGTGGATTATCTTGTCTCCGACCTTCATCATCACGGTCCCGTCGGCCGTGACCCTCTCGCCGTCGCCGTGTATGATCGAAGTCCAGGCCGAGATGTCGAAGAGGCTGCGGCCCTGGCCGAGCATCTCGAGCATCAGGAGGTAGAGTGAGGCGTCGGCGTTCTCGAACTGGTAGCCCTCGCCCTCCCGCTCCTTGACGGCCCGCAGTATCTCCTCGACCTTCGGATCGGACTTCTGGAGCTTGAGGCCGAACTCGCCCGCCTTCGCGGCGATGCTCGCCTTCCCGGACTGATCGGAGACGTACATGATGCGCCTGTTCCCCACGATGTTCGGATCGACGTGCTCATAGCTTCTGGTGTTCTTCATGATTGCGTCGACGTGGATGCCGCCCTTGTGGGAGAACGCGAACTTCCCTACGTACGGCTTGTAGGGGTCGTGCCTGATGTTGGCGAGCTCGTAGACGTAGTCCGAGATCTCCGTCAGCTTCCTCAAGTTGCTGAACTTCGCTCCCATCTTGAGCTTCAGGCTCGGGAGCACGGAGGTCAGGTCGGCGTTCCCCGCCCTCTCGCCGAGACCGTTCACCGTTCCCTGGACGTGCCTCGCGCCGGCGTCTACGGCCATCAGGGTATTCGCGACGGCGCAGCCCGCGTCGTTGTGGGCGTGGATGCCGATGGGCTTCGCGATCCTCCTCCTCACCTCCTTGACGACCTTGAAGATCTCGGAGGGGAGCCTGCCCCCATTCGTGTCGCAGAGGACTATGACGTCGGACCCCCCCTCCGCTGCCTTCAGGGTCTTCATGGCGTACGCCCTGTCGGCCGCGTAGCCGTCGAAGAAGTGCTCGGCGTCGTAGATCACGGTCGCGCCATTTCGCTTGAGGAAGTCGACGGACTCCCTGATCAGCCTAAGGTTCTCGGAGGGCGTTGTCCTCAGGATGTCCTTGACGTGCAACCCCCACGACTTCCCGAAGATGGCGACGACGTCGGCGACCTCGAGGAGGGTCGTGAGGTTGTGGTCCTCCTCGGGGCTCAGGCCGACCTTCATTGTGCTGCCGAACGCCGAGATCTTCGAGGTGAGCTTAAGGGACCGCGCCTCCTTGAAGTACTCGAGATCCTTCTGGTTTGAGCTCGGCCATCCGCCCTCGATGTAGTCGACGAGGCCGTCCAGCTTCTTGGTTATCTTCACCTTGTCGCTGAGGGAGAAGGCCACGCCCGTCGTCTGGGCTCCGTCCCTCAGGGTCGTATCATAGACCTCGATGCGTCCCACGCCCAAGATCAACACACCCATAACAGAGGGGAGGCCGTCCTAGTCCCGCATAATGATGCGGGACGGAATTTTTACGGGCGCCTCCATAGAAGTGCGATTTGGGACTTTCTCTAATAAATCTTCCGGGGCCCCAAACTCCTACGGCCGATCGGGCGGGGGGGCTTAATCAATGTGGACGCGGGGGAACTCTTTTCTAACACCCTGCCGATTGGGATGCGGAGCGACTTTGACAGAGAACCGCTTCGTCATAACGCCATGGCAGGTGACGGGCAAGATAGATTACGAGAAGCTCATCGAGCAGTTCGGGACGGAGCCCATAACGGAGGAGCTGCTCGGCAGGATCAAGAGGATCACGGGCGAGCTCCACCTGCAGCTCAGGAGGAAGATCTTCTTCTCCCACAGGGATCTGAACTGGATTCTGGACATGTACGAGAGGGGCGAGAGGTTCTACCTCTACACGGGCAGGGGGCCGTCGGGGCCCACTCACATCGGGCACATGATACCCTGGGTGTTCACGAAGCACCTGCAGGACAAGTTCGACGCGAAGCTCTACTTCCAGCTCACCGACGACGAGAAGAGCCTCTGGCCACCTCCGGGCCTATCGATCGACGAGGTGAGGCGCTGGACGCGCGAGAACGCCCTCGACATCATAGCCACCGGCTTCCAGAGGGGCAAGACGCTGCTCGTCGCCGACACCGTGTGCGCCAGGACGTTCTACAACATCGCGATCGAGGTGGCCAAGCACGTGACTTACTCGACCGTGAAGGCCATCTTCGGGCTCGAGGACAGCGCGAACATCGGGATAGCGTTCTTCCCGGCGATGCAGGCGGTGCCGGCCTTCATAGAGTCGAGGGTCGCGGGGCGGGACGTCCCGTGCCTGATACCCGCGGCCATAGACCAGGACCCATATTGGAGGATGACGAGGGACGTCGCGCCGAAGATCGGCTTCCTGAAGCCGGCCCAGATCCACTCTAGGTTCCTGCCGGGGCTGGCGGCGGACGGGAAGATGTCGGCGTCGATACCGGACTCCGCCGTCTACACTACGGACGATGCGAGGTCGGCCGAGAGGAAGATCGTGAACTCCTTCACGGGGGGGAGGACGACGGTGGAGGAGCAGAGGCGGCTCGGCGGGAATCCCGAGATCTGCCCGATCTTCCAGTACGAGTACTTCTTGCTCGAGCCCAACGACTCGAAGGTCGAGGGGATCCGTCAGAGGTGCCTGAGGGGGGAGCTGCTCTGCGGCGAACACAAGGCGGCAGTTGCGGATAAGGTGAAGGCCTTCCTCAGGGAGCATCAGGAGAGGAGGGAGAGGGCCAAGGACTACGTCGATGAATTCATGGTCGATGACGAATACTTCAAGCGTTAGATAGAGGCGGATGGCCCTTTGATGATCCGCCCTTATTCCGATCGGGACTTCGACGATTACGTTGAGACCCTCCTGAGGACCTGGCCCTGCGATGACATCCGAGAGGCGAGGGACAACGTCGCCATCGCGCTGATTCGAAGGGGAGAGGGCGGGGAGCTGTGGGTGGCCGAGGTCGATGGGAGAGGCGTGGGTTTCATGCTGCTGGAGTTCACGAAGGTTTGGGGACGTGAGGGCGAGGCATTTGAGGGGGAGGGGGTCTGCATCGACTGGTTCGACGTCCATCCCGAATTCCAGCGCAGGGGGATCGGGGGCGCACTGCTCCAAAAGGCGGAGGCGAGGGCCGTGGAGAGGGGGGTCGATCGGCTATTCGCGCACACGGCCGTCACAAATCTGGCCATGGTGAACTTCGCCTCGAAGAACGGCTTCAAGTTCGCGAAGCACCTCAAAGAATTCTGGGGGAAGGGTACCGGCGATGCCTTCCTGTTGGTGAAGGATCTGTAGCGGATCGCCAAGCACCGAGGCTTACGATGCCCCCGCGTAACTTACATAGACGGACGTTAGGATTCGGCCCTCTACCTTATCTTGCTACCAACATCGATGTCCACTTCGGGCTTCAACAGGACGATCTTGCCCTTTTCGTCATCTGCCGCGAGTATCATGCAGTTCGACTCGACGCCCCTCAGCTTCGCCGGCTTGAGATTGGCGACGAAGACGAATTTATGACCGACGAGCTGCTCGGGTTTGTACCACTTCGCGAGTCCGGCAACCGCCTGCCTCCTTTCCCCGCCGAGATCGATGGACATCTTGATCAGGTTCTCGGTGCCCTCGACCCTTGCGGCATCGACGACGAGGCCGATCCTCATGTCCACCCTTTGGAACTCCCCAAACCCTATCGTTGACATGCTCTCAGCCCCCACCGAAACCTCATCCTATAAGTTTCTCCCATAGTTCGAGCTCGAGGGCCACGGCCGGCTCGCTGAGCCCGAACGATTCGAGCACCCTCGGATGGATCTCGCCGACGATGCCGCGTTCCACGCCCTCGACCACTACCTTGCTGCACCTGCCCTCTATGAAGCTCGGATGACGGGCCTCCTCCGGGCTGTTCGAGTGACCCAGGTTGAGCAGGAGCGACTCCAAGATAGACTTGGCCTCAGTGAAGCCCGCACCGGGTCCGACGATAACGAAGGCCAACTTCAGGGAGTCCCTCACCCTGTTGGCCCTGCTCCGATCCGGCAGGGAGCAGAGGCCGACCTCGAAAATCCTCTGGGGGTAACTAACGTGCGTGTTCCTGCTGAGGAATCCCATCAAGCTGGGGAGGAGCCAGCTCCTGAGGCATGTGTACGTTGCAGTCCTGGGGTTCGCTATGCTGACGACCTCGCCAACTTCGAGGTTCATCTTCGAGAAGAGGTCCTCCGGATTCGAGAGCATGAATGTGAGGATCTCCTGGAAGCCGAAGCCGATCATGAGTTCCTTGACGGAGCGCTCGAACCTCTCTTGCGCGCCGATGGTGCCGATGGTGACGAGAGGGGGCCACCTCGGCTCTATTGAGTTGACGCCGAAGGCTATGGCGATGTCCTCGATGACGTCAACTGGATGCATTATATCGATCCTGTAGAAGGGCACCTCGATTCTAAGGGAGGAACGGCCCGCGCTCATGACGCGGAACCCCGCCCTCTTGAGCAGTGCCGTGACCCTGTGGGCGTCCAGTGACAGGCCCAGGAGGCTGTTGATCTCACTGAGCGAGGTCTTGATAACCCCAGCCTTGAACGAGGGCGTCCTCACCTCACTTCGATCGCCATAGGGGTACTTTACGAGGGCCGAATAGATCCTGCCGCCCCTGTCCGCAAGTGATAGGGTCACGATGTTGAGGGTGTTCGAGACCGTTTCATAGGACGTGCCCGTGACTTCAACGAGTACGTTCCTCGTCTCCTCTGTGATCCTCCCGAGGTCGTTGGAGTTTATAACCGGTGGGAGCGAGAGGGCGTTCGACCTCGAGTCATAGAGGAGGGGCCAGACAGCATGCTTCCTGATTATGTCCCCGTATTCCAACCCCTTTGGGTGTCGATCCAGTATCTCGCGGAGCGTCACCCTCTCCGTGAAGCCGAGGGGGACGAAGCTGAAATCGTCGGGCCTCGAGACGCCATATCTCAGGGGGGGCTTCAGGAGGTCGAAGTCGTAGAGGCCGATGGAGGTCCGCCTCCGCTTCCTCCCATATGTCTCGTCGAGTTTCTCCTGTAGCTGCATCAGACCCCGTATCGTGGGGTCGGTGAGCCTCAAGCCCTTCACTACAGAGCAGCAGATGAAGGGCCTTATGGACCGGAGACGGCGGTCGACGCCTATCACGATGCCCGAATTACCGGCGATACCATATCCCCCTAATCCGATGCCGAGGAAGCCGCGAAGGCCTCGCGCAATGCCCTCGACGTTCCAGAGGTCGGGCCTGTTCCCATCCTTCAGCTCGATCATCAAGTCCTCGATGGAGGTCGGCTCGACCGGAGTGGCCGCGGCCTTGACGTAGGACAATATCCCGTTCAGCTCATCGAGGTTCCTGGGCAGCGCCCTGCCTACTAGGGCCTCGAGGTCGCTGAGGCTGACGTCTATCGTCGGCATCCTACAGCACCTCCTTCCCCCTCAGGTACTCGAGGTCCTGTGCGAACATAGTCCTGATGTCGTCGATCTTGGCCTTCATCATGTAGAGCCTGTCTGCGCCCAACCCCCAGGCCAAGACCGGGACCTTGATGCCGAGGGGCATCGTGAGCTCCGGCCTGAAGATCCCCGAGCCGCCGAACTCGATCCAGCCATATCCTTCTTTGTAAGCATTGAGCTCGATGCTCGGCTCCGTGAACGGGAAGTAATCGGGCGCGAACCTCAGCTTCGTGGCACCCGCGATCTCGAAGGCGAAGGTTGCAAGTATTCCGAGAAGATCCTTCAGGCACAAGCCCTCCCCGAGGACTATGCCCTCGACCTGGTTGAACTCAGTTAGGTGGGTCCTGTCGACGACATCGGGCCTGAAGCACCTCGCGACTGAATAGTACTTGCCTGGGATCTCGAGGTCCTTGTTCAGCAGCATCCGCGCGCTGACGGGCGTCGTGTGGCTTCTGAGGACCAGGCGCCTCGCCTCGATGAGGGAGTATGTGTAGCCCCAGCCCTTCGAGCCGGTCCTCCAGCCGTCCTCGTGTGTCCTCCTGACCTTCTCCAATGTCTCGGGCACATCGATCTCGCCGCTCGAAGGTTCCTGAACATAGTAGATGTCTTGGATTTCACGTGCGGGATGGTCCTGTGGCATGTAGAGGGCGTCGCAATTGTAGAATGCAAGCTCGACGAGCGGGCCCCGCATCTCCTTGAATCCGAGGCCGACGAGCCTCTGCTTCAGGTCGTCGAGGAAGTCGACGTACGGCTGCCCCTTTCCGGGCCAGGTCGGTGCCACGGGAGCGCGGATGTCGTAGCCCCTCAACTTGACCGACCTCCAGGCGCCGGAGGTTAGGAGCTGGTGCGTCAGGGAGGAGACCCCCTCATCCAACCTGACCCCCTCCCTGAGGGCGGCCATGCCGGCGTCGGTCAAGACGAGGTCCCTTGAGACATCCTCTCCGATCTCGGCCAAATTCCTGCGGGAGAGGGCGACGAGGGCGTCGGCGAGCGCCCCCAACTCGTCGGCGTAGACCCTCTTCCCAGCCATCAGTCGCAGGAGCTCCTCATCGGGCCTCTCCTTCGGTGCCGTCACCTCGGCGATCAGGAAGAGGCCGTCGTCGCGTTTCTCAACCCTCGCCCATCCCTTCTTGCAGATCCATCCGAGCATTATGTTGACGATGGGGGGGCGAATCGACGCTGCCCGCGAGACCTCGGACAGGGGGAGGCTGCCGCCTGCCCTTATCAAGGCCTCGAGCGCCCTCCTCTCAGGTAGGCCCGATTCGCCGTAGGAGGCGCCCTCATCCGTGAGCGTCGCGAAGCGCCTCCTCCTGTCCTCGATGACGATCAGGCCGCGCTCTGAGAGCCGGAGGGCGCCCCTCATGACGGCGGCGATGTCGAGTCCGACGGCACTCGCGACGTCATGGACGGAGGCCCTGCCGTTGCGTTCCTTGAGCGCGAGCATCGTCTTCCTCTCGTTCTCCCTAAGATCAAAGACCAAGGGGACAGACCTCCGAGGGCATGACGCGCATACTCATCCGAGCCCCACGAAGCTCAGGATGGAATATCAGTTCTCCGCTGTGTCCTTCGCCGAATGAAATTGGCGGGGCATTATCCCTCAACGCAAGTGCTGGCGCGGTCGGCGCGATATAAGCCTTATCGGATGGGACGAACGTGTAGAGTTTATTAAGGCAGGGGCCATTTGTAATATCGGAGCGCCGCGGAAAAAATCCACCATAAGGCGGATCCAACCGAGCAGGGAGGGAATCCCATCGATGAGGGCGGAACTATACCCAGGGTGGAAACACGCGGTGCTCTATGTCAGACGCAAACATCGCGGAATGCCCTCATGCTCTTACATGAAACGATCATCGTAAAAAAATAGATGGTAAGATGGGCGTCGATGGATGAAAAAATCTGAGGACGAGTACGCTGTTTTTCCAACGATGATTCTATGAACGAAACAGTCATATTATATCGGAATGCCGTACGAGTCGATTCGATTTCTGGCGGGAGATGATTGATTATCAGAGGCCTCACGTCCCGTTTCTTCACATTCACTGAAAAAGGGTCGTCTGAGGAAAGTCGGATGTTCCTAGATGAATACGAGCGACGCGAGGATTTCGACAAATGGATGAAGGCCGTACGCGAAAACCCAGAACTAGTGAAGCTCACGGATGATTGGTTCCCCAAGTGGGACGCTCTGACCATTCCTGGATCCAAGAAATTTGAAGTCTGGACCGAAGTTGAGGGACTCGGAGTCGAGTTCTAGCAATTGAGAGACGGGCACGTAAAGATCGGATATCAGACCTCGTTCCTGCTGACCGCAAGCAGGTATTTACCGATGGCCTCCTTCCACGTCCGCCAGTAGCCGTTCCCCAGCCCTTCGGTCGCGGTGGATGGGTCTCCGAACGCCCCCGTCTCCGACAGCTCATCGGTCCGCCAGGCGTATTTGGGCTCCCTGTCGGCCTTCAACTTCGGCTTGACCGCCTTCTCCATCTTCACGAGGTGCCTCCTGTCCGCCAGCGCCTCGGCGACCTCTGGCCTGCTCGCGTGGATCGCCATCTGCCCCTCGGGGGGAAGGCCGCCCTCGATCTCCTTGAGCCCTTTCTGTATTTCGGTATTTGTGTAATCCTCGAAGATGTATATCTTCACGTGCTTCCCCTGCAGCGCCATCTCCTCCATCATCTTGTACCTCGCCACTTGGATCGAAGTCTCATTTCCGCCGTTGCCATTGACGATGACTATCTTCCTAAACCCGTGGCGGATGACCTCCCGCATTATGTCCGACAATACCGCGACGTAGGTCTCGAAACGCAGGGAGATGGTCCCCGGGAAGTTCATGTGGTGGCAGGACTGGCCGTAAGGCAGGAGGGGCATGACGAGGACCTTGACGCCGTACTTCTCCCTCGCCTCCCGAGCGCCCTCGAACGCCCACCTCTCTGCGAGCCGCGCGTCCGTGTCGATCGGCAACATTGGCCCGTGCTGTTCGATCGCGCCCGCGGGGAGGACGAGGATGTATTCCCCCTTCGCCGCTTGCCCGATGTCCTCCCAAGTGCTTTCACCATACATTATGCTCAATATTTCCCTTCCTCAAACTTTACTTCTATGGAAAATACCTATTATGCGTTATCTCCTACATTCAATGCCATTTCATCGAAAGATCGTCACAGCCATGCCGCACTCGATGTCGCCGCATCGGGGCGTTCATCTTGGCGCCCTCTTCCTCCCAACCGCATGCAGGTGGCCTCCATACCCCGCTATGCTGGGTTCCTCGCAGAGCATCAGCTCGAGGTCCAGTAGCCCCTTGGTTCCCTCCCCCTCCCGAAGGAATGACTCCCTCTCCTCACTTGATAGCGGCACGACCGTCTTGCCCAAGACCTTCACGACTTCTAGGCCATTGCCCTCGAAGAGCTTCCTCAGATCGTCCGGCGAGAAGGCCCAGCAGTTGAAGCCCCACTGTTCGGCGAAGAACCTCCTCTCGCGCAAGACCTCGAACGCCTCATCGAGGCCCTTGTTGACGAGCACCCACCGAACGGCGCTGAACAGGCTGTCTACGCCCGCGGCTGCGAAGCGATCTGGCTTTAGCACCCTCGCGAGCTCGCCAACCGCCCTATTCGGATCGCTGCAATACGATATCGGGTCTCCCTCGGCCAAGACGAAATCGAAGCTATTGTCATCATGATCCAATTCGCAGATGTCACCTTCCTCGAAGGTGACCAGCTGCTCGAGCCCCTTCTCCTTGGCCTTCTTCCTCGCTACTTCCAGCATCTGACTCGAGATGTCACAGAGGACTACCCTCAAGCCCCTCTCGGCAATAGGAATCGTCCATCTTCCAGTTCCCCCGCCCGCATCCAATACCTTGCCCTTCATTGGTAGATACGGCTCGATGTAGCGCCAGGTGATCTTATCGTATAATTCCCTGTAGACTGGGACATCTAAATCCCTGTCATAATTTTGGGCTGACTTGTTATAATAGCTCATTACGTTGCGGCTCTGTTCCCCCGACATGGTGGCCCTGAATGAGGATGCCGGGAGTTTTATTATAAGCCTTCTACCTTCCCATTCGGTCGCTAGATCCTCAACCCATAGAGTTCCTTGGGATTACTGTAAAACCACATCTCGGCAATGGCCATGGCCTCCTCCTCGGTCATCAGGCCGTCCTCGACGTGCCCACCAAGGACCCTGGCGATGTTCTCCCTGGCCATGACAAGGTGGCCGTAGACCTTCTCAACTGGCCTGTGGTAGTCCCCGCCGAAGGCTATGATCTTGTTTACGGGGACCAGGTCTATCATCTCGTCCATTGCCGAGCAGGCCATCTTCGGCGATAGTATGTGGCACCAGCAGAGGTTGAGCCAGACGTTTGGGAAGTTCTTGCCCATGATGGCCGTGTCCCGAACCCAGGGGACGCCCATGTGGTAGATGTCGAACTTCGTTTTTGGATGCCTCATGATGATCCTGATCATGTGCTTGGGATCCAGGGTTCGGAAGTCGTCCCAGACCCCGGTGTGGACGGCCACGACCAGCCCTAGTTCCGAGGCCATGCCCATCATCTGTTCCATGACGTAGGAGCGCAGAGGGTTCAGATCGGGGAGCTGGGCCCCCTCTCCCCTCATGAGTGAATCGAAGAGCGAGATGGCCTGTCCTCTGTCGGGCTCACCGTACGGTTGCGAGACCATCTTCAGCCCGACGACGCCCTCCACTTTCCACCTCGCCAAGGCCCTCTTGACTACGCGCAGGTAATCATCGAGCTCCCCCACGTCTTCGTCGAAGACAGTGGCCCTCGCCTCGATGTCCTTTTTGGAGTTCACGGCCGCGTACGTATCCAGGAGCATGAGGGGCATGAGCAGGTCGTGGTCGTAGTCGGCCCGATTGTCGAGGCCGTAATCGTTCTGGGTCAGCGCCGTCCGGATCTTACACCTCTTTCGGAGGACTTGGTCGAAGATCCCCGGCCTGTTAAAATCCGCCATCTTCTCGGAGAGCGCCCTGTAGTTGCCATCGTCGACGTCATCGAACCCGTAGAACTCCTTCGCGGCGATGAACGCCGCGCGCGCATATGAGCCGTGCCTCACGCTCTTCAGGTACGGGTGGAATATCCTCCAGCGCTCCTCGAGGGGGACGTCATGGTTTTGGGTCCTATCGAAATCCTCGGACGACATGCCAGCGGTGATGAGGTCATAGCGCACGTAGTGGCTGAAGAGCGTCATGGCATCGACTCCCTGCTTCACGTAGACTTTCTCGGGAGGCAGGTGCTCGTGGGCGTCGACGATCTCGAAATCCTCAAAAGCCCTCACTAACTTAGCCGCTATTGCTGATAACTTCATCGTTAATTTCCTTTTTTAGAGAGCTTAAAGGATTTCGCTCCACTTACTTCTCGTTCGATGCGATCGGTACGTGTGTTTTTTTACAAGCAAAAGTGCATCTTGATGAGATGACAATACGTGCTCACATAACGTGAGTTCAGGCCGTGAACTTGCATTAAATATCTTCTACCACTCCTATAGCACAAGAACTGAAAGAGGTGAAACGGATGAAGATATTGCAGGCGTTGTTTGCGCTGATAACAGCAATAAGGTCCTCGTGGAAGGACATGATATTGCTGCTAAATGCGTGACATGAGTCAATATACGGGGGACTCGTCGCGCCGATTCGTATTTTAAACGCGGCGGGGGTCGAACAGATCCCCGGTCCTCCTTATTCGCCTTTTCACATTTCCCCGGAATCATGTTGAATCATAATTACGTCGAAGGTCAACAGAAGGTGCCTTACAACGAGCCGAGGATTGCGAGGGAGGTGCCGAAGGCCAGCGTCGCGATAATGTCGGATACTGACGTTACCATCGGGATTACGAAGTTATCGGGGTCCAGCCCATACTTGAAGGTCTGGGTCGCTATGAGGAGTGAGAAGAGGGAGATGAAGAGGAAGCCGAACGCGTTTGAAACCAAGGACAGGGCGATCAGCATTGCCAGGCGGGGATTGAGGCCAGATGCCTTGCCCATCAGGAATGAGACCATGCTGAAGACGACGTGCATGATGGCCGCGGCCGTCTCGACCGAGAGCAGGTCTGCGAACGCCACCTTCAGCGTCCTACCATATGACCCCACGTAGCCCAGTGCGAGCTTCGTCGTCTGCATGGACCCTAGGATCGAGCCTATGTCCCCGAGCGTGTCTATCATCGTGGGATATAGCATCAGGACCGAGGGGTTGCTCTCGATGCTCTCCCTATATGATGATAGGGCGACGCCCCCGAAGGTCCCGAGCAGGCTCGAGAGTATGACGATGGGGACGCCCTCCTCCAGTGTCCTGAGGAATATCCTCTGCCTCCAGTTCCTCACGAACAAAAAGAGGGATACGCCAAATAATGTCAGCGCCACGAGGGCCATTCCCAAGATCGCCCCCGGGACGAGCGCGACGCTGATGACAAGGGCGTAGCAGAGGGTCACCAGCATGTCGTCGACCGTGGACATCATCGGGTAGAGGACGATGTCCGGGTCCAATCCCCTCTTGAAAGACTCGATGCCGAAGAAGGAGGCGGCGGGCACTGCGACGGCCATCGCGAGTGTGCAGGTGAGGACCGGTATTAAGAGGAAGAATGACAGGTACTGGTCCGTGGTGGGGTTGAAGACGGAGTTGATCGCGAATGCGATGGCGCCTATGCCTAAAGTGTCGATGAAGGTGAGGACGAAGACCGCCTTGATAAGGCCGTAGAACTGCTTAGTGTTGTTCCTGAGCCTCGGCTCCACCTCACCGGTGTGGAGCATGGTGCCGAGCTTACCGGAGAGGATGCCGCTGATGTTCCCGCGGATTGTGAGCATGGGTGGAAAGAGGGCCAGGATCCACGGGACCGATCCGAAAAGCGGCGCGAAGATGATCATGAGCCTGCCGGAGAATATCCCGCCGATATCGAAGGTCAGGGCGACCAATGCCTGCTTTACTGTGCTGGCGTTCAATAATCTCGGCAACGCGGCGGACCTTATCTTCACTGGTGGGACTCGGGATTGGCCAGGGCCAGGAGCCTCTCCCTTCCTTCGGCGTATCCCCTCGCTATGATCAGGTCCCCGGGATTCAGGACGAAGTCATCCTGCGGGTTGTAGGTCCAGCTCTTGCCCCTTCTCACGGCGATCACGCTCATCCCGATGTCGTCCTCCAGCCCCAGTTCGCCGAGGCCCTTGTTGCACAGTTCGGAAGCCTGGGCTATCTTGGCCATCACGATCGCCTCCTCCGCCTCCTCCATCGCCATCTGCACGACGGGGTGAGCGCGCACGCCCCTCTTCACGATGTCCGCCATGATCTTCGACGCGTCCGATAGCTCCTCTGCTGCCAAGGCGAGGCGGATCATGCCAAGGAGGCCTTGGGTTGGCCACGCGCCCCGGGTTTTTAAGACCTCCAGCTCGAATTCGGTGTGGAGCTTGTCGATCGTCTTCTCCATCGCCAAGACGTGGTCCGCGATCTCATTGCTTCCGTACAGGAAGGCGGAATAGGCGAGGTCGACCATTATCTCCGAGATTTCCTTCAGTTGCGCGAGCATGGTTGCGAGTCGTTCTTCGTTCACTCACGTCCCCTCCTTCTTACTCAGTTTCGGACGAGGCACCGCCTTCAACTCGCCCTTTGCGAGTTTGTCCAACTCGGAGACGCCGATGTCGCTTCCCCGGGCTATCAGCACATCCCCCTCGGCGAGCGATACGTCCGGCCCCGGAAGGGTCATGAGTTCACCGTCCCTCCTGACCACCATCACGTTGACGCCGATGTTGGTCTCGAGCTTGAGCTTGCCGAGCGCCTTGCCGGCCAAGATCGAGTTCGTGAGGATCTTCGTCCTGACGAGCCTCTTCTTCGTCCTCGTGAGGGCCTCAAGAACGCGGGGATCGGGCACGAGGCCCAGCGGGACCGTGCGCGCGATATCCGCGGCCGCGTCCGAAATCCTGTACGCTACAGCGCCGACCTGCATGACGCCCACAATCATCTCGGCATCTTCGGCGCTCCTCACCGCGAGCGCGGAGTTCATCAGGAGCCGCGTCTTGAGGTCGTCGACCTTCTCCGCCATCTCCATCACGTCCTCCGCCAACTCCCTGTCATTGAAGAGGACGGCGGAGTAGGCGAGGTCGATCATCAGGGTCGTGGTCGTCTGCAACTCGGTGAGGATGTCTCGGATCGACACCGGCTTGTACTTTATTTCCTCCCTCATTAGGAGTCCACGCCCACAACGGAATTCGGGATTTAAGCCTTACAGCTCGGATGGGCGGAAGCCTTCGCAAATTGGGGCGTTGCATATCGCGATCTACTCGAAGTCCCTAGAAAATTCGAATACGGACATGTAGGCTGCGCCGAGAGGGCAAGGGATATCATTAAGAACGCGGGCGCGGTGCCGTACGTGTGATGGCCAGTAAATACGTTGTGACCGGAAGCCACGGCTTCATCGGCTCCCACCTCGTCGGCAAGTTGGGGGAGGGGAACTGCTGGTGCATGGACTGGAAGATCGGCAGGGACGCGGCCCGCCCGAGCGATTACCCGAAGGAGGGGGGGCAGGTCGATGCGATCTTCCACCTCGCGGGCTACATACACGATGGCTATCCCCCCAATGACATCCTGGCCAACAACACGTCATCGACGATTACGGTTTTGGAGGAGGCGAGGCGGCTCAAGGCAAAGGTGATCTTCGTGAGTACCGCCGGCGTCTACGCCGACCTCCCCGGCCCCCAGCGCGAAGACGGTGTTTTGGATTGCACGGCCTCAACTTACGCGACTAGCAAGAGGGTCGGGGAGGAGCTGTGCCAACTGTACTCGAGGAGGTACGGGGTCGCGGCGGTTGCGCTGAGGATCTTCAACGTCTACGGCCCAAGGGGCAACAGCGTGATCAACAAGTGGCACGAGCTGATCCAGAGACGCGAGGGGGTGCTCGTAAATGGGAACGGGGAGAACGAACGGGACTACGTCCACGTGAACGACGCGGTCGATGCCCTCGTCTCGGCCAGGGACTACTTGGGGAAGGATCACTCGTATGACGTCTTCAACGTGGGGACAGGGGTGGGTACGAAACTCCTCGACCTGATCTCCATGTTGATGAGGATCTACGGGATTACGGTCCCCCATTACTTCTCCGGAAAGCCGGGAGGGGTGCGCTACAGCCGAGCGTCGACCCAACGCTGCCTCGAGCGGATGGGCTTCAGGGCGAGCATACGGCTTGAGGATGGCCTGAAGATGCTCGAGTGAGGGCCCGCACGGACCCGCCTCTCTCCATTCAAAGGGCGCGGATGGGGCTTTTAGGGGGCGCGCGACAGAAAGATTTTATCCTGCGGGGGCAATGCCCTTGTTGGCGACGGGTCGGGCTGGAGGGCTTGTCGTCCTCTGGATCCTGAAATCGACAACACGCAGGGGCCAGCAACCTGAGGGGCGCGACCAAGCGCCTCTGGGGACCCGTTCGTTGCGGGATGAGACTCAGCTCTGTCGGATCGGTGCAGGAGTAGGCGCATCCGTAGGGGTGCGTCGTGTCCCTAACCAGCGAATGCGCCAGGCCGGGGACGGAGCAGCGGTAAGTTGGGCTACCTGATGCTGGCGGAATAACTGGGTCGACGTGCGCGGATGCGGCCCTCAGGGGAATGCTGATCGCCACCTGATGGATCCGTCGCTACCCCTGGAATAAGTGGTTCGCACATTATGGCATATGATGCGCCCACTCACAAGAGCGAAGATAACTCGTGGGAGAGATATCGCCTTACCAGATATTATGGATTAGCCTCAACATACAGAGACACAGTACTTACTCATATGACCATTTTTATTCATCATCGACGTTGTCGGTTGGCCCGAATGGGAGCCCAAGGCGAAAACGATCGCGAGTGACAGCGCGGTTATCTTCATGTAACTGCTTCTGCTCTCAAGAAAGAATAATGGATATTATGCCTTTCTCAGCAAGGAGAGCAAACGCTGATGGTCGGCTATGCCCTGCGAGTAGTTTTGGCCTCTATGATGTCATCGTACGGTTAACGTTTCAGCGCATCATTTCTTTGCTATCTCTTCGAGCTTCCGCGCTGCCCCTTCCGGGACTTCCTTGGCCTTCCTCGCATAGTCTTCGGAGTGCTCCTCCCTCATTTCGTGGCGCAGGCCCATGAAGGCGGTTGCGAGATCCCTCGCGGCGCCCCACAGCTCCTCGGCCTCCTTCTAGTGGGGCCCTGATTCCATGCAGCCCATGAAGCCATATGGGGGGCCGAAATGTCCACTAAAATGCCTGAAACGTTCTTTCTTCCCCTCGCGAATCTTCGTCTGCTCTTCGAGGAGGTATTTGCCGCTTTCCGTTAATACGTAACGGCGGGAGCCATCCCCTTGCCCGGGGACCTCCTTCACGTAGCCCTTATCCTGTAGCCAGGAGAGCAACTGGTAGATCGAGCCTGGTCTCGGCCTCCACCATCCCATGGTGTCCTTCTCCAGCTCGCTCATTATCTCAAAGCCAGGCATGGGCTTCCCGTTCAGAAGCCTCAGGACGTTGTAGCGGACGAATCCATTCGGGACCGACGCCATCCGCCCCATCCAGTGATGATGTTGATGCATTCATTATCGCCTTTGATATCGATGATGATATCCTCCTTTCTATTAAGCGTCTCCCGTTACACACCTAATCCGAAGGCCGGAAAAGGTTAGGGGGAAGGCCCCTCAATGCTCGCATTTACTTCGAATGACGAAACAGCGGATCATCATCGTTAACGTTCGAACATTATGCCGCTCAGATCACGATGGGGTGGGGAATACCCTGTGTCCCCCGACATATGTCTCAGATATCTTCAGATTTGGGATGTCCTTGGCGTCTACGGAAAACGGGTCGGTCTCCAACGTGACGAAATTCGCGAATTTCCCCTGCTCCAAGGTGCCGAGGTCGTCCTCCTCGTTCATCACGTACGCCGAACCGTACGTGTATCCCCTCAACGCCTCCTCGAGCGTGAGCCTTTGCCCAGGTGTGTGCTTCGCCAGGGGAACGCCCTCATTCGCCCCACGGGTGACCGCGGCATAGACCGTCTCCCACGGATTGAGGGGCTCCACGGGGCAATCGGGATTGATGCCGATCCCGATGCCGTTCTCAAGGAGCGTCCTAAAGGCGTAGGCGTTGTCGGCCTTCCCCTCGCCGATCCTCTTCATGATCCACCGATCGGTGATCACGTAATGCGGCTGGATCGTTGCCACGATGCCCAGCTCCTTCATCTTGGCCACCTGATCGCCCCTGACGATCGAGCAGTGTTCGATCCTGTACCTGAGTACCCCGGCCTTCTTAATTCGACCGTACACGCAGAGTATCAGGTCGATGGCCCTATCGCCAATGCCGTGGGTGGCCAGTTGGAGGCCCAGTTCCTCGGCGACCGTCGCGATCTCCATCAATTCGCTCCCGCCGATGCAGGGGGTGCCGGAATTGTCGGGGTCATCGGCGTACGGGAATGACAGCCAAGCGGTCCTTGCTCCGAGCGAACCGTCCGCGAATGCCTTCACGCCGACGATCTTCAGCATATCGTCGCCATAACTTCCCCTGACCCCGAGGGCCCTCAATTTGTCCATGGCCTCAGGAGTCAAGTGAACTCTCACCCTGGCCGGGAGCGCCTCCTCCTTCCAAAGGACCTGCAGGGCCTTGAAGGACTTCAGGGAGCAGCTCACGAAATCCAAGGCCGTCACCCCCTGCGAGGCGCAACGACGCAGCCCTTCGTGCAATTGCCTTATGCGGTCCTTCAGCGTCATGGAGCCGGAGGCCTTCTCATCGACGTAGCCCAGCATATCTTCGGTCACGATCCCCGTCGGCTCCCCATTCACGTGCCTCTGGACGCGGGGCGAATCCAAAGGTAATTGACTCAACTCGAGGGCCTTCGAGTTCAGTACGGCCGCGTGGGCGCAGACCCTTATCAACATCACGGGCCTATCGCCGACGGCCCCGTCCAAGTCCCACTTCATCGGGTGCCGCTTCTCCTCGAAGAGCTCTTGGTCCCAGCCGCGCCCTATGATCCAGTCGCTCCCCTCGTGCTTGAGCGCATAATCACTCACCCTCTCCTTCAGCTCCCGGATCGACCCACAACCGCGCAGGTCCAGGTTCTCGAGGAGGGAGCCGAGGCCGTCGAGGTGCATGTGGGAGTCGACGAAACCGGGGATCGCGACCTTGCTCCCCAGATCGACGATCTCGGAGCCCAATAGCGCGGCGCAGTTCAGGGCGACCGATCTATCCCCAACGTAGGCGACCCTGCCATTCAGCGTGACGAGGGCCTCGCTCATCCTCCTCGGACTGAAACCGACGTAGATCCTCCCGTTCACTAGGGCCTTCGAGTCGGCCGCGTCCGGGGGATGAGGTCTTGAGGGCACGGGATTATGGCGCCTATTTCCTCTCGATCAATTCGATGAGCGTCCCATCGGGATCCTCTATGAAGGCTATGTACGAGCCGCGCGGGCTCAGCTTGAACGGCTCATCCGTGATCGTGATCCCCTCCTCCCTCATCGCCGAGATTGCCTTCTTCATGTCCTTGACCTCAAAGGCCAGGTGGTCGAAGACCCTGTCCTCGTATTCCGCCTGTTCGAACCTCTTCTGGTCCCGGTAGAGGGTCAGCTCCAGCCTCGCCCCCTTCCCCTTTGGGTCCTGGAGGAAGGCGATCTCGGCGTTGTTCTTGGGGATCTCATTGCGGCTCAGGAGCTTGAGCCCCAGCAACCTCGTGTAGAAATTGATCGACCTCTCCATATCGCTCGTGCGAATGCTGGTATGGGTGAACATATTTTCGTCGGGGGTCCACCTGATATATAGGAATTAGGGTATGTCCCTAAGGCTTCATAGGAATGGGGTTATCCAGCCGTTCAATAGAGCCTCTGAATCATTCGACCATATACATGAGGCGGCTGGGGTCAGTGGGGCTTCGTGTGTCTATTGTATTATCAGCATTAGACAGACAAATCTTCTTTGCGCTACGTCGCTTAACTAGGCAGCTTTGAGTATATCCTTTGGCTCTTTCCTCGATATGTCAACTTTATCGAAGTGTTTGTCAAAACTCACTATTGCGCCAACTCCGACCTTCTTGGCCACGTAGAACTGGATCGCGTCGTCGAAGTCCAATTTCATGTCCGCCATGAGCATCGCTGCAGCCACCTCGTCATCAAGGCTTGCGTCATATACCTGTAGGCCGATGGAGTTCATGACGTTCCTGAGGAAGTTAAGTACCAGTTCCGGCTTGTTGAGTATGGCCTCTATTGAATGAATCGTAAACCTCGTCACGACGGCTTCTACTTCACCTTCGGCTATCCTGTTGAGTAGGCCTTCGCATTCATCCGCCCTCTTGCGCCCCAGGAAGAGCTCCAAGAATATGTTCGAGTCCACGAGAAGCATCAATCCGACCTCTTCCACGCGCGATGCTGCAGCTCGACGGACCCCACCTCCAGCTTCAGTACCCCCTTCATCGAACCCCATTCCGTACCTTTGGCTGAGACGAAGCGCTTGATCAGATCTTCCAGTGCGCTTTTAACGGAGCCCTTCTTATACCCATAGACCTCCCCGACTTTGCGCCTGAATTTCCTCGCGAGCGCCGCGTTGACCTCGGCTTTTACAATTT
>Ga0315312_1001148_pt1 | contig 22350 bp, 18 predicted proteins | sample TDP7_MG_FD_203629 | JGI IMG/M metagenome (GOLD analysis project Ga0315312, IMG submission 203629) | Freshwater sediment microbial communities from Lake Towuti, South Sulawesi, Indonesia - TDP7 | ecosystem: Environmental > Aquatic > Freshwater > Lake > Sediment | place: Indonesia: South Sulawesi... | reverse complement strand
AACGCTAGCAATTCTGTTGCTTTTTTTACCAGTGGCAATTCAACTCAAAAGATCATTTCATTGTATAATTATCTCCTCAAAACACGATAGGTAAAGCATGTGAAATGAGGTTATCGTTTTTGCCGAAGATCAACTTCTTGATCTTTTTGTTAAGAAAAAAGGGTGTTAGGTATACTTATAACTTCATTCATTTTACTCTGTTCTACGGTACCAGAAATCACTTCTTAATGAAGTTGCTTTATTGGCTTGAGCCATATCCTCCGTATTTAGAAGTGGAAGTTACCACTAAATGTAATTTGAGATGTGTCATCTGTGAGCATACTTATTGGAACGAACCTGAGAGGGATATGTCTTTTGAAGATTTTAAGAAAATCGTCGATGAATTTCCCAAATTAAAGTGGATAGGCCTCACTGGCATTGGGGAGAGTTTTCTTAACAAAGACTTCTTGAAGATGCTTTACTATGTTAAATCGCGGAACATATTCGTCGAACTCTACGACACCTTCTTTTTTATTGATGATAAAGTTGCAAGAGAACTGATTAAAATGGGCGTCGATAAGATCTTCGCATCAATTGATGCCGCCACCAAGGAAACATACGAGAGAATAAGACTCGGCTCTAATTTTGACAGAGTGATACAAAATGTTAAGCATCTAGCTGAACTCAAGAGTGAAATGAAGGCATATTTTCCCAGAATCGGTTTTCACTTTGTAGTCAACAAGCTTAACCTTCATGAAATGCCTAAATATGTTCAATTAGTACATGAACTTACCCCGAAAGAGCATTGTAGTATTCAATTCTCCAGAATGTTGCACAATTTTGAGGAGATCAAGGGTTTGTTCGCGGAGGTGCCGGAGGATATGATACGGAAGACAGAAAAAGGGGCGAGGGAATTGGGGATCGAGATATTCTGGAATACAGATGTTCCAAAATTCAAGTCCTCATTGACTCAGTGCACTGAATGGATTATGCCTTTCATCTTTGTAACAGGTCACGTTATACCTTGTTGCGCAGGTAATGAGGCAGGTCACCGTGACTTTCAAAAGAAAACCGCTCTAGGTAATGTATTTGAAGAAAAATTCACAACAATATGGCACAATGAAAAATATAAGAACCTTAGGAAGATGCTCCGTCAAGGAAAAGCACCTTTGGCTTGCAAGAATTGCTGCCTTTATGAAGTAAAAGATGTGGTTCCAAAAGATCCAGTGAAGTAAATGAAAGACAAGGTAACTAGGGAGACAAGAATCATTTATGATTGCATCAAACAGGGCTCATACTCAATCGAAAAATCTCTTTGTGAAGGTGTAGATTGGACTAATGTTTTGCGCCAGGCTTCATTAAATAGAGTTCTTTACTCTTTTGCTAAGAACCTCGATACAGACGCGGATCATAGACTAGCAAAGATTGTTAAAGTGGTTTTATCTGAAGGAGAAAAACATCTTAGTAGGCTGGACAAGACAGTTAGAAGAATAATATTGTCTCTTTCCTCTGAAAAAATTCCCTTTCTAATTTTCAAGACATACCGAACAATTCCTTACGTGACCCCGGATGTGGATGTTATTGTTCGGGCAATAGATTTCGGAAGAGCCGCGGAAGTATTGCTAAAAGAGACTGTTGCCCCCGTAAATTCATGGTTCGAACTTTACAAATCTAAAATGGAAGCACACGTTAAAGCTGCTGGTCTGGCTCTAATTGACCTTTACACATTCCAAAATTCCTTTTGGCAAGGATGGGACGAATATCTTGATATCGATTTTATCTGGGAAAATCCAAGAATGATAAAGGTCAAAAACGAAGAATGGCCAGTTCCAAGCGCAGAGGCAGAACTTGCCTTGATGATCATTCACGTGTTGCATGAACGTTTACAAATTACGCTTCTTGAGTTCCTCTTTCTAAAGCACATACACCAAGAGGCTAATTGGGACTTTATATTGGGGCAATCTAAAAAATACGGATGGTTCAAATCACTTCTGAGATTTTTATCCATAGTTAATGAGTTGAATAGCAATCTATGTCCACAAGAGAGAGATGGTCCCTTAATTGATCATCACGTTTTTAGCAAAAAAGTCGGTATTCCTAAGTCGCGCGTTAATAATCCTCTTTCTATGCCCTATGTTTATCAAATTCCATATGCGCTAGAGCTTTTCGCGGAACGAGCTAAAAGCAACCATTCTCACACTCGGGTGTTCAAATTTGCTCCCTACTATTTTTTTGCAAAAATTAGGTACCATGCTACAAGGGGGAAAAAAGTTCCTGTTTACCACCATTGGTTTCCATTTGAGTATTACTTGCCACGCTGCGGATGGTAACTATGGTTAAAGTAGCTTTGATTCAACCTGGGAGAGCCGAATTTTTTGCGGTACAGGAACCTTTGAATCTTGGATTTATTGCAGGCTTTTTAGAAAAATATGATGCCAAAGTCACCATCATTGACGAGCTAGCTGGTCAGAACGTAAAGAAGGAGTTATGCAAGTTTAGCCCAGACATAGCTGGTATAACCGCGACAACCCCTCTCGCTCCTGATGCTTACAGGATTGCTAAAATGTGTAGGGAAATGGAAATTTTAACCGTGATGGGAGGAGTACATGCAAGTGTCTTGCCTGAAGAAGCGTTACAACATGTTGACATTGTTGTTAAAGGAGAGGGAGAAATAGCAATGATGGATATCATTAAGGGTAGTGTAAAATCTGGTGCCGTTTCACGTCACTATATAGAGAATCTGGATGAAATTCCTCCTCCCGCTCGGCATCTTATGCAAATGGAATTTTACCTACATGCAGCAGATAGATTTCCCGGAACTTTCCTCTATTTCGTTCCGCCCCACACAAAAGTTGCCTCGATCATAACAAGCAGAGGGTGTCCCTACAATTGTGTTTTTTGCCACAATACTTGGCGTGGGATTCCCTACAGGTTTAACAGCCCTGAAAGAGTTATATCAGAAATCAAGCATCTCATAGATGTATACGATGTTGGGGCTATTTTTTTCATAGAAGATAATCTATTCGTGAATAAGCCAAGGCTCAGAAAAATTTGCAAAATGATGATAGAGAATAAATTTGACATTATCTGGGGCGGTAACGCAAGAGTTGATAACATTGACTTGGAAACACTTCGAATAACTAGAGAAGCTGGTTGCCGCCAGATCACATTTGGCTTCGAGAGTGGCTCTCAAAGAATACTAAATGTCTTGAATAAGCGAACTACGGTCGAACAGAATAGAAGGGCAATTGAACTCTGCAAAAAGGCGGATATATTGGTGAATGGAACTTTCATGATAGGCAATCCTACAGAGACCATCGAAGATGTTAGGGCAACCCAACAGTTCATAAAAGAGAATGAGATTGACAGTGTCGGCATATGCATAACCACCCCATTTCCAGGGACTGAGCTTTGGAAATGGTGCGAGGAACGGGGCCTTATAGATGATTCGTTTAGTTGGGCTGATTTCACGTTCGAAAAGGTAGCAATACCAGTTTGTGAGGCCATTCCTCCTGAAGAGGTCATGAGGTTATATCATGAAACCCTTGAGCTTACCGTGTCAGCAAAACCAATTCCATTTACATTGTTTATTAATTGGTGTTTCAGGCATCCCATTAAGACAGTCAAAGAATTAATAAGATATCCCAAGATGGTGTCGCGAAATGTACGAAGGTTGAAGTTAAAGGAAAGTTAGCTAGTAAGAAGACTTTAGCCGAATTACTTGGGAAGCAAAAATCTTTTGGTTGCAACAAAAATGAAAATTTTGACGTATACGATTAGGCGTATGTCTTTTCAAAGAATGGTCCCCGTAATTGTCATTTTTGTATTAAGCTCAATCACCTCGATTACATGGTTTGATAATGGTTACTTCATTATGAGATCAGACATGTTCCCTCAACTTAACGCGGTTCAATGGTTCAAGAATCAAGCTCTATTCATTTGGGGTGATTATTCTCATGTACTTATGGCTTCTGATGCAGCGAACCTGCCCTTCATGGGATTTTGGGCCTCTTTGCTGTCAATTGGCATACAACCACTTGTAGTACAACGATTGTGGTGGTTTTTTATCTTGCTCTTTACAGGGTTATCAGCATACTATCTAGGTAGTGTTTTTATTCATGGACGACTGGGGAGAATAGTCGCTTGCGTTTTTTACATGTTCAACCTTTTCAGTTTAGTCGAATACGGACTTGAGCCCAGTGCTGTAGGCTATGCGGCATTGCCTCTTCTATTGGGACTACTCTGGACCGGATTGGAGAGAAAAGAGAATAGGTATGTATTTTTATTCGCTATAACTTCGCTATTGACCACAAGTCTGGCCGTAAATTTTTCAGTTTTTGCAATTACATGGATTATAGTGGCATTTTTCTTTATATACCGCCTCATTTTCATAGAAGAAAAAAAGATATCCGCCTTGTTTTTCTTTAGCAAGATGATCCTCCTATATTTGATGGTTAATGCATTTTGGATGGTCGGGTTAGGAGCTTCACTAACATCTGGAAATGTAACCATACAATCGAAAATCAGCATAACCGAAGCTGCTCTTAACTGTCAGATATCAAATATCCTGAATGTACTTCGCCTAGGTCCAATATCTTATATATACTTTGACCCAAGCGGGGGTTATCCATTTGCTACTTCCTATTCTACACCTATTCTCATAATCACGACGCTTTTAATACCAATCTTGGCATTTTCAGCTTTGATTGTACGTCCAAGAAACCGAAATGTATTTTTTTTGTCGATAGGAGCAATTCTTTTTGTCCTTTTAGCTAAAGGGACACACTCTCCTTTAGGATTTATAAACTATTTCCTATATTCACATATACCCGGGTTCGTTATTTTCAGGGAACCATGGAAGAATTTCGATCAAGGAATCGTGCTTTTTTGGGCTCTTTTGATGGGCTATGCGACAAACGAAATCGTTAGAAGAATTGGGACGACAAGAATAACTAATTTGGGAAATGCAGCCAGGAAAATACTCATTTGCCTTTTTTTGTCTCTTGTTTTCTTCAGCATCTTTGCCAGCGCCTGGCCATTGGTTACAGGCGCCCACTTTACTCGGACTGGCACGGCTCCTCATCACGCAAAGATTCCTTCTTATTGGTTTGAAGCAAACGAATGGTTTAATGATCAAAGCGGTGATTTCAGAATTATATTAACTCCGAGAGACACGCATTTCTCTCATTATTATTGGGAGACACCTTTAGGTACAAATGGAACACGTCTTGTGAATGGTAGAGAGAAGATTCTGATCGATAAGCCATTATTGTTTAATCAACCAATTCCTCTTTATTATTCATGGGGGCAAATGAGTCATATGGTGAAAATATTCTATGATACTATGCGCTTGAACACAACAAAGTTAAGCAATTTGCTTTCTTTACTGAAGGTAAAGTATATTTTACAGAGAAACGACCTAGATTGGACATACTACAATAGCACAGATTTGGGCTCGCCTGAATTCATTAAAGGGGTATTGGAAAAACAAGAAGGTATCGCCTTCAAAAGAAGTTTCGGAGGACTAGACATATACGAGGTTGAGAACAAGTATTTACCGCCACTTATATATGGAAGTAGCAAAGTTGTAGATCTGTCAAATGTACATGTAGAAAAGCCATACGGAATAGGATGGGAAGATGAGGAAATCCTCTTTTCAACTCCTCCTTTCCAAGAAACAAATGCTACCGTTATCACAGACGATGAACAAACAAGTTTCTGGACGAGCTTTGCCGAGACCGAGGGGGGCTTAATAGGTGCCCCCAATCTTACCGAGGACACGCTAGAAAAGGCGGAGGGAGCAGATAGCCTGAAAATGGTTATAGGCTCCGGGACATATTATTTCTGGGGGATAAAACACACATATGACATATTGCAAGATTGGGGTTCTCAAGATGTTATTTGCTTATACTGGTATGGTGAAAACAGCGGGAAACACTTTGCCATCAGAATCGCCGCCCCTGACTGGAGTAACTGGTATAGACGAGATTTCGAAGAGAACTTTGCGGGATGGAAACGACTAGTTATACCCTTAAATGCATTTGATGTAGAAGCAGGTTCTCCGTCTTGGTCAACCGTCAAAGAAATAAGGATAGGAACATACCCATGGGATTCAAAAAATCTATCTGGAATTTGGCATCTTGATCGCGTAATCTTGGATGTCGGATGGGAAAAACTCAAAGTTTGGGTCGACACAAATGACCAAGTGCCGATGAATATATCAAACTTGAACTCCACGGCATATATTACTCTTCCGTCTTCTAGCTCATACATTTACGGTTGTATCAAAAGCCCGGGGCTGAAAATAAATGCTTCTGAATATCCATACTTATTTGTGCGTTTCAAAACTAACAGATATACGGATATAGCATTGCACATCGCGACGCAGGGAGAACCTACCGTACACCCATGGATTTATCCTCTTAATCCTCCTCCATATCTCTCTCAAATTAGACAGCATCAAAACCATATTCAAAGTTTAGACTGGTATATACTAGTCTATAAACTTGAATTTAAACAGCTAATAACAGGCATTGATATTTACATCACCAATTGGTACGAGCCGAATTTCGATGGTACATTGGAAGCTTGGATAGACTCAGTAGCATTTGCCAAAGAACCTGGGTTCTATGAGCTCACGGAGTTTGACCAAAAACTCTTAACAGCCCTATTTTCTGGCGAGTTTGAACCTGGGCGGACCGTTTTAGCTTTTGATGCTTCGAATCTTGAAAATAGCCTAGTTAATCAATCATACGCGCCAACGATCACATTCCATAAAGTCAGCCCCTCAGAATATAAAGTGCATGTGGTCACGCAACAGCCCTTCTTGCTCGTTTTTTCAGAAACATATCATCCCGATTGGAAAATATACCAAAAAGGCATGCATTGGATCGAGACTTTTTGGAAACAGCCCATTGTTTCGGATAGCCAGCATTTATTGGTTAATGGATATGCAAACGCGTGGTATATCAACATAACTGGAAGTTATGACATTACGATATACTTCCAACGCCAAGCATTATACAATGTTGGGTGGATAACAACGGCGCTGACTACCACGACGTGTGTAGCATTCCTTTTGTGGGGTATTGCCAAAAATCACCTCAGTGAAAGACCGAGGTTGGCCAGATTGAAACGTTTATTAAAGATGGCTTAGGATCCAAGAAAAGAGGGTATCAACGCGTTTTGTATTATCTAATCATTGCGGATTTGGAACTAACTTTACAGTCCAATGACGGAGTCCTATAGCCTTGAAAGTGGTACTGATCTCGTTTGAACAATACATAGCAGCTCGGGGACTTAGAATAATATCCTCCCTACTCGGAGAGAGAGGTATTGATGTATCAGTTATTTTTGTAAGATTGAAGGTAGGAAGGAATCTGGACCCTGAAGTTATTAAGCGGATTAGCATGCTCAGCAAAGATGCTGATTTGATCGGCATATCGCTATTGTCTAATTATTTTGTTCAAGCAAGTAAGCTCACAGAATATCTAAGGACATCTTCACACGCTATGATACTTTGGGGAGGTGTACACCCTACTTTTCGTCCAGAAGAATGCCTTAGAGCGGGGGCAGACGCTGTGTGCATTGGTGAGGGAGAGAAAGCGGTTCTAGAGCTCATACAAAAAATTGAGGCTGGGAAACCTTTCCTGGACACGATGGGGGTTTGGTTCCGAGAAGGAGAAAAAATAATCAAAAACAATCTTGCTCCCTTGGTTGAAAACCTAGACAAATTACCCCATCCCGATTTTGGGCCTAGGCATCACTATATCAGGGTAGGTGATGATATTATTCCACTAACTAATGAACTGTTTGAACAATACTTGGAGAAGAGAATAGTAAAAGGTGAAGTGCTGACTGAATTTTACATATCTACTTCGAGAGGTTGCCCCTATAACTGCTCCTATTGCGCGTCGCCAACCATGAGAAGAATGTATATGGGACAGAGGTACTTACGCTTCTACACTCCCCAAAAGGTAGTCGATGAGGTGACAACGCTAATAGATAGGTTTCCCTTCATTAAGATGATTTACTTCTGTGACGACGATTTCTTTGCCTGCCCCAAAAAGAGGATCTCAGATTTTGCTCGCCTTTGGAAGTCGCAAGTTGGACTACCATTTCTTTGTACCTTTACACCCCCTTCATATGATGAAGAAAAGTTGAGGATGCTTGTTGATGCTGGTTTAGCTGTCGTGAACATGGGCATACAAAGCATTTCTGAGACCGCAACTAAGCTCTACAATAGGGAATATTCTAAGGAACAAATAATGCAAATAGCCACTTCGCTGAGCATACACGCGCGCACTAAGGAGATAATGCCACCGGTTTACGATTTTATAGTCGATAATCCCTACGAGTCACCCGCAGATAAATTGGAGAACTTAGATTTTGCACTTAAGCTTCCCAAGCCAAAGAGGATAAAAATTTTCTCTCTCGTACCTTTCTGCGGTACTCCTATATACCACCGGTTCCAAGCCGACGGATTGATTAAAGATGATGTCAATGACATCTACGGGTGTGATTACTCAACTCCAGAAAAAAATCTGATCAATGCACTTTTCAAACTGGCAAGCGTCAACTCTCCGGAGTCATTAACAAGGCTGTTCAGCCGACGATTCTTTGTAGAAACTTGCTGTGAATCTACCGCCCTAATACGTCTGCTGTCCGGCTTCTCAAGAATGTGGCAGATAGTTCAAACGCTATCGACGCTTAAAACCGCCTATCACTTATATACCGCAACAAGGTCAGTGTACATCGACTAATTAAAAGATATGTACATGCACTCGCTAAAAGCAGCTACACGGATGAATAAGAAAATATCACAACGACGAATAATAGCTCGTCCATTGAAGATATGCTCCGTGGTGTTCGGCAGGCCAGATACAACCATTGGTGGCACAGAATCCTGCCTGTGGTTCTTATCGCGAGAACTCGTTAAGCTGGGTTGCGAAGTTCACGTAATTTATGACAGATCACTTGATCCTTCTAACTCCCACTCAATGATTAAGGATGGTGTCTATCTACAAGGTGTAGGAGGTTCCTCAAGCATACGCCCTGTTAACATTTTATCTTTTGCAGGAGGAGCGTTCAAGAAGCTCACGGACATTGAGAACAACGTCAAACCCGACATCTATATCTTTCATGGAAATTACTCCCTGTTACCGATTTCACGATTTAAAAGGCTCACTAAAAGCCCCCTTGTATACCATACCTATACAGCGTTGCCAGCAGAAGCAAAACGATATCTTTTCAAGACATTCGGTTGGTCACTGCAGTATTTTATCAAAAGAGGATCCAATTACCTTTTTTACACATTAGTTGAGTATATAGGTCTAAAGTATATAGATTGCATCATTGTTTCAAGCCCTCACGCGGTTAAGGAATTCAGCGAAGTGTATGAATATCCAAATACGAAAATATACACATGGCCCACGGGTGGGGATCAATGCACACGCTTTATAGAAGGCCTTTCCATCGATGAAATCGAGGAGAAAATCCCCCTACCAAAAGGCAAACGCCTCCTTTTTGTAGGTAATGATTGGCACCGAAAGGGCATGAAATATCTTCTACAGGCTTTAGCAGAAGTTTTACAAAGTATCAAGAATGTTTTTCTTATTATAATTGGGTCTCCCCAGGAACCTTTCATGGGCATGGCAAAGAAATTGGGAATACTGGATCATATCATACTAACTGGGCAATTCATCTCCGACGAACAATTAGCATATTATTATGCGGCATGTGATGTCTTTGTGCTTCCATCCTCTCACGAAGGCTGGTCAGGTACAGTAACCGAAGCGACATGCTTTGGTAAGCCCGTCGTCGCCACACCTATAGCAGCTTTACCTGTTGTTGAGGAAGGAGTTAACGGCTTAATAGTTCCACCACATGATAGCAAGGCTTTGGCACATGCTCTTAGGAAGATTCTCACGGATGATATGTTGTATCAAAAATTATTAAAAGGGGCTAAGAGAAGGTCAAAATTGTACTCATGGAAACACACCGCAGAGAAAACCTTAGAAACATATGGGCAGATAATCGACCAATATGGGTGATGTGAAAATTCCGTCCTTCCAGTATTATTTCTCAACAAAAACCATTGACCGGATTGTAGAGAGACCTATTTGAGAACGCAAACTTCTTGACTCGAGGGAAGTATATTGAGGAGTTTGAGAGGAAGTTCGTTAAAGTTGATGAAACAAATTACTTGGACATTTTTAAAGCTGAAATGTTTGGAGTTGTCAAATTAGTCGGTGAGAGATTGGTCCTGGAATATAATAGAAAATTCGGTCTTGAATATGTAATCCTCCGATATGGACCAGTTTATGGACCAAATGAGCGTTGTTCGTGTGTAGTCTACGAATTTAAAGATGGCTTAAAAAACAAGCCTATAGTCATCATCTGGGAGAAACGAGAAAGGAAAAATCAGTACACATATGTAGAGGATATAACGGAGGGCTGTGTAGATGCCATTAATTTGAAAAAGGAAGTATTTAACCTTATATCTTCAAAAGTTGTTACAATCCGCCAACTAGCTGAACTATTAGGCAAGAAATATGGTTTCAACGCGAGATATGATCTTACCAAGCCTGAAGGCCAAAACTTGCCTTACATATCTTCAGAAAAAAATCAAAAAAAATTAAATTGGAAACTTATCTCTCTCGAACAAGGTGTGGAAAAAACAATCGAAACATTAAGGACATGCAAGAGCTTTATTTAATCAGCAGTGATAGTCTGCAGAGGTGGTTATTTGAAGGTTTTAGTTAGTGGAGGTTGTGGATTTCTTGGCTCTCATGTCTGTGAGTTTTATGCAAGGCAAGGAAATGAAGTCATAGTAATTGATAATTTAACTAAGCATGAGCTTGAGCGGACAAGTTACAACGCTGAAGCTGCTAGAGCACGTGTTTTAGATTTTTTAAGGAATCTTGGAGTTGACGTAATCAAGGGAGATATTAGAAATAAAGATGAACTGTTGAAGGCATCAAAGAGTTGTGATTACATAATCCACACAGCAGCTCAGCCTGCAATGACCATTAGCATCGAGAACCCCGAATTGGATTTAACGACAAATGTTGTCGGCACATTTAACATCCTAGAAGCAGCAAGGAGATACAATATACCTGTCGTTACATGTTCTACAATACATGTTTACGGAAACAAAATCAACGAAACTTTAAAAGAAGGGGAAACCAGATTTCTCCGTGAACCACCAGCTATAGATGAAAGTCATCCTGTAATGGAGGGTACAATTACACCGCTTCATGCCTCAAAAAGAGCTGCTGAACTCTACGTTCAAACTTTTATCGACACGTATGGGTTAAAAGCTGCTGTTTTTCGATTAACCGGTTTATATGGTCCAAGGCAGTTCGGAGGCGAGGACCATGGGTGGGTTGCGAACTTCACAATTAGAGCCATATTGGAAAAACCAATCACGCTCTTTGGAACCGGAAAACAGGTTAGAGATATTTTATATGCTGCGGATGCTGTCAAAGCATTTGATGCTTTCTATAAAACAAAAGCATCCGGATTTTATAATATCGGGGGAGGAATCGAACATGCAATTTCGCTTATAGAATGCATCAAGCTTATAGAGAAAATAACAGGAGAGAAAGCTGAAATTAAATATGCTCCGAAAAGAATGGGGGATTTGTGGTATTTTGTCTGTGATGTAACAAAGGCAAAGGAAAAACTTCGGTGGGAGCCAGAAACGTCAAATGATGGTGGTATAAGGAAATTAGCTAAATGGATAGAGGAAAATAAAGAGATATTTGGAGGCAAGGATACATGAAGATCCTGATTTTGGCTGGTGGAAGGGGAAAAAGACTCGGAAATATAGCGAACTCGGTGAATAAATGCATGCTTACGCTCGGTGGAAAGCCTATTTTAGAGTATAATATTGAGAGAGCGGTTGAACTTGAGGGAATAAATGAAATTCTAATAGTGGTCGGGCATAGAGCTGAGGACTTGATAAATAGATATGGAATAGAATATAAAGGAAAGAAAATTAGATATGTGATTCAGTGGGAGCAAAAGGGACTGGTTCACGCAATGGAATGTGCTAAAGATGTGATGGATAAAGATGACTTCTTCCTCCTATTAGGCGATGAAGTTCTCGTAAATAGTAGACATGTAGAGATGCTTAAAAAATTCTGGGAAGAAAATCTGTTTGGAATATGCGGTGTCATGTTTCAAAGAGATAAAAGCAAGATAAGTAGGACATACACGGTTCTAGCAGATGATAAGTGTAGAATTTTTAGATTGATAGAAAAGCCGAGGAAAGCATTAAACAATTGGCAAGGAACTGGGCACTGTATATTTAAAAATGGAATCTTATCCTACATTGAAAGAACGCCGATTCATCCTGAAAGAGGGGAGAAAGAACTTCCCGATTTAATTCAATGTGCTGTTGATGATGGACAATTAGTAAAAATTTTCAATATTTGCGACGAATATACTAATATAAACTCCAAAGAAGATTTAATCGAAGCAAAACAAATTATGGAGAAGAGTAATAAAAGGCTCAAAATAAATCTGGAGAAAGAGTAGGCAGTTATTAGGCTTTAGAGAACAAGTAGTTCTTCAAGTAGGGAATGATGCTCGTGAAATGTAAAGGGGTGGAAAAGGTGTTAGTAACTGGCGGAGCTGGTTTCATAGGCTCACATTCAGTTGACCTCTTAATAGAGCACGATTACCAGGCAATCATACTCGATAAACTAGAATCTCAAGTACACGGAGAGAAGGCAAAGATTCCAGAATATGTTACCGAAGATGCAACCTTAATTCGGGGCGATATTAGAGATGGCGAGTTGCTAAAGAAAACTATCCGGGAAGTTGATGCTGTAATTCACCTAGCTGCCCTAGTCGGTGTGGGCCAGTCGATGTATCAAGTGGAACGGTATGTAGACGTTAACACCAAAGGAACAGCCAATCTGCTTGATGCTCTGGTTAACGAAGAAAATCACGTGGAAAAGTTTGTCGTGGCCTCAAGCATGTCCATCTATGGCGAGGGAAAATATTACTGCGAAAAATGCTCCACCAACGTCTACCCCGGACTACGCAGTGAAGCTCAACTTAAAAAAAGACAATGGAATCACTCCTGCCCAACATGTGGCTATCCACTAATGCCGTTGCCGACAGATGAAGAAAAACCATTACTATCTACATCCATATACGCCATGACAAAACGGCATCAAGAGGAAATGTGCCTCCTAACCGGAAAAACCTACGGTATCCCCACGGTTGCCCTAAGATACTTCAACGTCTACGGCTCAAGACAAGCCCTATCCAACCCATATACTGGATGCGCCGCCATCTTCACAAGCCGCATACTCAACAACAAACCACCCCACATCTTCGAAGACGGAAACCAAACCAGAGACTTTATCCACGTAAAAGATGTAGCAAACGCGAACCTAAACGCCCTAGAACACAACAACCCGAACTACAAAGCCATAAACATCGGAACAGGAAACTCAATCTCCATCAAAGAACTAGCTGAAACCCTAACAAAACGCTACAACAAACCGGATCTCAAACCATACATATCTAACGAATACCGCAAAGGCGACATCCGCCACTGCTACGCAGACATACAAAGGGCACGTAGGCTACTAAACTTCGAGCCATGTATCAGCCTAGAAGAAGGATTAACCGAACTAGCAGAATGGGCCAAAGCCCACGACTGGGGAGCCGTAGACCTCTTCGAAAAGGCGCTAAAGGAACTTAGGGAAAGGCACCTTGCAGCTTAGTTGCTCTATAAAAAAAGGAAAACCGGTAAAATATCCACACCCTTGCTTCGAAAACAACACAGACGTAGGAAGTTCAAACGTAAAACGATGAGAAACACCGCTACCAGACCAGCTAATCGGAGGTGAAATTATAGTAACTAAGGATCAAGCCCTCGGCGCCCTCATCTGCACCCTTTGCGTAGCCCTAGCAACCACCTACACCGTTGCACTCTTCTGGCCCGCCCCAGAAGCCATCCGACTCCGGCTCGTCGCCATCCCTTCATCGTAATCCTAGGCATCGGCGCTTGGATTGGATGGACTATGGCGATAATCCCACCCCCAAAGTCAATCGAAAAAATACAACCCGAACAAACAGGAGAAGAAAGCACGCGCTTTGCTGGTAAATGACAGGATATATTTCATTAAAAAGAAAACGCCGGAGGTCTATCCCCTTTTATGACTTCGGTTAGGCATTCTTTCTCTGAAACCATGCCATGGTTCTCATAAGGCCCTGCCTCAAGCTGATTTTCGGCTTCCATCCCAAGAGCTTTTCCGCTTTACTTGTATCAGGACACCGTCTTCTTGGATCATCCACTGGTAAGGGGTGAAACTCGAATCCAGAGTTTGATCCGGCTAACTCCAAAATAATCCTCGCTAAATCGATGATCCGCGTCTCCACGCCGTTCCCAAGATTAATTACCTCCCCCGAGGCCTCAGGCAAACACGTAGCCCTCAGTATTCCCTCCACCGTATCTATCACGTAAGTGAAGGATCTAGTCTGCGTCCCGTCCCCAAAAACCGTTAAAGGATGCTCACTAACCGCCTGGTCAATAAAGCGAGGCACGACCCTTCCGTAGATATCACCAGGACGCATCCGAGGACCGTATGTGTTAAATATTCTTAAGATTCGGGTGTCCAGTCCGTGCTGGATTCTATACGCAGTAACGAAAGCCTCTCCAACCCGCTTCGCTTCGTCATAACATGACCTGGGGCCCACAGGATTTACATTACCGTTATACGTCTCCGGCGTCGGAACATGCTTAGGTTCAGGGTCCCCATAAATTTCGCTTGATGAAGCGTAAACCAGCCTAGCCTTATGCTCTTTCGCGATCCCTAACGCAATCCGTGTCCCAAGCGTGTTTGCTTTCAAGATCTGGATCGGAAACCTAGCGAACTCGAGGGGAGAGGCCCTGCTCGCAAGGTGCATCACCACATCTATCTTCTCGTCAAAGAATATGGGCTGAGAAATGTCATGCTCAACGAGCTTAAAGTTCTCTAACCCCACGAGGTGCCCAACGTTCTTCCTTCTTCCGCTGCTGAAATTGTCAACGCAGGTCACTTGCGTGTCCTGTTTAACCAACACTTCACATATCCAGGAGCCCAGAAAACCCGCCCCGCCCGTCACGAGAACTGACTGACCCTCAAAGCTAATCCCCTGTTCGTTTAAACTTCTAACAAGTAAGTTGATGTCTTCCTCAACGACCCCCATCTAAATCCAACCTCGCTACAACCCGTTACTCGCTTACTTCCTCCACATGGCTGTGAAACTGCCGGTAAGACAAGCTTAGGGCTTCCCAGTAGGTTTCCGGGCTGCCAATGTCAAGCCTAACCTCATTCGGACTAAGCTGGACCGCGCACACGTTCAGGCCCCACTCGATAAGTCTTTGGATGGCATCGGTGAGCTGAACCTCTCCGCCCTTACCAGGAGCCGTCTTCTCTAGGGCCTTAAAGACGACCGGGTGAAAGATGTAAATAGGCATGATGGCAAGATTGGTTGCAGGCCTCTCCGGCTTTTCAACTGCTGCCTTAACCCTATAAACTCTTTTCTCCATCTCCTCAGCCTCAATTATGCCATATTGCCTCGGGTCCTCAATCTCCTGCACAATGAAGGCGGCGTCAGCGTCAAGACTCTCATAAACCCTCATCAGCAACCTAAGGTGTCCAGCGTTTTCCGAAATGATATGGGTATCGCCTGCATGAACAAGGCAATGCTCGTTCTGCACGAAGGGCTGAGCCGTCAGCACAGCATCTCCAAAACCCTTCGGCTCCGGCTGATTCACCCAGATGATTGTGGAAGTTCTAATCTTCCCGTAAAAGCCATCCAAGTCCAGAGCTTGATCACCCTTCCCTCTGTTCTTCAGCATAAACACCGAATTATGGTCAGGCGTAAAGTGATCCTCAATACTGCGCTTACCCCTACCGACAACAAAACAAAACTCTCTAAATCCAACATCGTAAAGCTGCTCAAAAACTAACTGCAAAAGAGGCTCCACACCAATATGTCCATTTGCTAAGTTACAAAAAATGGGAAGCATCTCCTTGGGCTGCTCCTTAGTGGCCGGGAATAAGCGTGTACCTAGACCAGCCGCCGGAATTACAACTTTCCTAATCATCTGACCTGCCTAATTACATTTTGTATCGCGTAAAGAATTTATGATTGGTGGTGTAATAAAGTACAGACATCAGGGTGAGATTCAAGGCCATGGTTCAGCAACGTGTATCCGTTGTCGGAACAGGCTACGTCGGCCTATGCACCGCCATCGGATTCGCAGTTAAAGGCTATCACGTTGTTGCCTCAACCCACGACCCCGAGAAGGCAGCCTCGATAAACAGAGGGATTCCACCTTTCTATGAACCAAATCTACAAGAATCACTACAGAAAACTGTAAACAACGGCCACCTCAAATGCATTTTAAGCCGAGAACAGGCTGTCTTAAACACCGATGTCACCTTCATCACGGTGGGCACCCCAAGCAGGTCGGATGGTAGCATCGATCTAAAATACATTGAGAGTTCCGCTTTAGAGATCGGAAGGGCCCTAAACAGAAAGGATACGTACCATTTGGTGGTGGTGAAAAGCACCGTTGTCCCCGGCACCACAGAAAACGTGGTTAAGCCTACGCTCGAAAAGTACTCTAACAGAGAATGCGGCACCGATTTCGGCTTGTGCATGAATCCCGAATTCCTACGCGAAGGCTCAGCCCTATACGACACCTTGCACCCCGACCGCATCGTCATCGGTGAATACGACCAAAAATCCGGTGATACCCTCAGCGCCCTGTACGAAGATTTTTATGGCGACGAGACTCCGCCAACCATCAGAACAAACCTCCCAACAGCCGAACTCATCAAATACGCCAACAACGCCTTCCTAGCCACAAAAATCAGCTTCATTAATACGATCGCTAACATATGCGAAAAGATCCCAGGGGCGGACATAACAACGGTAGCAAAGGGCATAGGCCACGACCGGCGAATAAACCCACGATTCCTACGCGCCGGACTGGGATACGGAGGGTCATGCTTTCCTAAAGACGTGAAGGCACTTACCGCTTTCGCTAATCGACTCGGCTACGCACCGACTGTGCTTCAAGCGGTCCAAGAAGTTAACGAAAAACAAGCGAAACATGCAGTTGAAAAAGCAAAAAGGGAGTTAGGAGAATTACAGGGAAAAACGATCGCCATACTGGGAATGGCATTTAAACCCAACACCGACGACATGAGGGAAGCCCGATCCATACCAATCATAAACCAGCTTATAAACGAAGGCGCAAACGTCACCGCCTACGACCCAGTCGCCATTCCCAACGCCAAATCCATCTTCAAAGATAAAATCAGATACGCATCTTCTGCAGTTGAATGCTTGAAAGGAACCGACTGCTGCATCCTCGTAACAGAGTGGAGCGAATTCGAAAAACTAAAGCCGGAGGACTTCACTCAAAACATGCGGCAGCCTATCCTAATTGATGGAAGAAGAATTTACAACCCGAAGCAATTCGCCCCAAAGCTAAGATTTGTGGCCATAGGACTTGGGCAATAGCGTGAGCAGAAATCTAATTCGTTGAAACTACAGTAACCTACACCTCAAGCTAAAAGAAGGACGATTCGAAGGATCGAGAAATCTTGCTCGAAGCTAGCGAAAGGGCAAACCAAGGTTCCCTGATGGTTTGCCCGTTTTCAGTAGTAGAAGAGGAGCCTAGGACTAAATTCTGGGACGAAGTCGGGGTACTCCTTCTTCGCCCACTGGATGGCCTCCCTCAGGATCCTCTTCACGGAGGCGTCCGGGCTCTCGCTGAGGACGCGCTGGGCGTGGGTGGTGATGAACGCCCTGAACATGTTCTGCGGTGACCCCTTGGGCCCCCGGGGGACATGCCTCAGGATCTCGTCTATCTTCGCCGTCATCTCCTCCCTCTTGAGGACCGTGGAGTGGTTGGACATGGTCCTCCCGATGACCTCCACTAGTTTATCCTTGTCAACGTAGAGCTTCCTGTCTCCCCCTTCCCCCTTCCTGCCTCGCATGGCTTGTGAGGCCTGGGAACGTTCTAATTAAGGTTATGAACTTATTGTTCAGATCATAGCGTCCGAAACGGAGACAGACGATCGAACTCGGTTCCGCTCACGGCGGCCTTTCAAACGTGCCGACGCAGCGATGAATGGCACAGTGGTCTGCTTCTCCGTGATCAACGATCACCTTCCTCCGTGACCGCGTCCGTGACCAGAGTCGCAAACGCCGCGCGGCGTTCCCAGCCGATATTCCACCTCTGGGTCAGGAAGATGCCCAGGAGACCCCTTTCAGGGTCGCCCCAACCGAAAGTTCCGGAACTTCCGCCGTGCATGAAGGCCGACGTTGACAGAGACTTCACGTCACCCCGTCCCCGCGCCAGGATCCAGCCCAGTCCCCTGCCAACACTCAGCGCCGGGGTGTGGTCTTCGGTCATCAGTCTCGCCGTCTCAGGGGCCAGGATCCTCTTCCCCGAGAACCGTCCTCCGTTCAGGAACATCTGGAAGAAGGCCGCCGTGTCGCGGGCCGTCGAGTAGAGCCCGCCCTCCGAGGCGATGTAGGTGAGCCGGGCGGCCGCCTCCGGGTCATACCGCAGGAACCTCTCGCGCCTCCCCTCCACGTACTGGTAAGCGGATGCGACTCGGTGGCCCCTGTCCTGCGGCAGCCGGAAGGCGGTGTCCCCCATCCCGAGAGGCCCGAACAGCCTGTCGCGCATGAACTCCTCCAGGGATCGGCCGCTGACCACCTCTACCAGGCGGCCTAGGGCGGAGTATCCGGCGTTGCTGTACTGGAAGGCGGTGCCGGGCTCGAAGTCCAGCTCCATCTGGGCGGCCTCCCCCACGACCCTCTCCAGCGTCAGGCCGATGGGGCGCGGCCAGGGGACTCCGCCCCGCGGGAGGCCTGAGGTGTGGGTCAGCAACTGGCGCACCGTGACATCGTATGTCCGGTCCCTCCTCCACTTCAGCCGTTGTCCCTTAAAGGGGGGCAGGAACCTCGCCACCGGGTCGTCCAGCCGCAGCCTTCCCTCCTCCACCAGGAGCAGGACGCAGGTCGCCGTGACCGGCTTGGTGATCGACGCCAGGCGGAAGATGGTGTCGAGCCGCATGGGGACACGGTCCTCCACGTCCGCCCAGCCGAAGGCCTGGTGGGCCACGACCACGCCGTGCCTGGCAACGAGCACGACGGCACCCGGAAACTCGTCCCTCTCCACGCACCCGACCACATGCCGGAGGGCCCGCTGGAGGGCTTGCCCAGACATGCCGACCTCGCTAGCCGAGCCCGTCCTGAGCCTGTCGGCGTCTCTCCCCATCACGCTTCATCGCCATTCTGCAGGTACTTCTCGTAGACGTTTAAGTGGGGATTCTTGGCCTTGGAGACGTAGAGTTTTCCGTCGCCCCCCTCGGCGAGGTCGCCCACGAACCGGTAGAAGGGGCCCTCAACCACCTCCGCGTCCACCTTGACCGACGGCCTGACATCGTCGATGGTGAACGTCGGGAGGACCGAGGGGACGAAGCCGCAGAGGACGACCCTCCCCCCGGTCATCTCGGCCCCAGCCCGCCCCTCAGAGTCCCCCAGGACGAGGATGGCCCCGTCGCGCATGTGGATGCCGGCGAACTGGCCCGCGCCTCCGTGGACCTTTATGATCCCGCCCCTCATGAAGCAGCCCACCTCGCTCCCCGCGTTCCCGTGGACCACGACGGCCCCGCCCCTCATCCCGGAGGTGTCGCCCCGGAGGGGAGCACCCACGTAGTCGCCGGCGTTCCCCCTGATCTCGATGGTTCCGCCGCGCATCATCGACCCGGCCCAGGACCCGGCGTCCCCGGCCACCGTGATGGCCCCGCCCTTCATCGCCTCGCCCAGGTGCATGCCCACGTTGCCCTCCACGACTATTCGGCCGGCGGACATGGCCTCGCCCACCCTCCGAACCCGGCTCACATCGCCCAAGACCCGTATGGAGACTTCCCCCGGCGCCTCGCCCGCCTCCCCCGAGACCTCGAAGAGCTCGCCGAGGGTCCGCCTCCGGTTCCCCTCCCACATCTCCAAACTGGCGATCTCGCGGGCCGACTTTCCGGCGAACCCGTCGGGGGTGATGCACTTCGCCTCAATGGGGAGGTTGAAGGGGTGTCGGGGGCGCAGGGTGATCAGGCCTCACACCTCCGCCCTGACGGTGATGGGGGACGGGGCGGCCAGGTATTCCTCGGGGACGGGGTAGTTCTCGTACTCGACGGTCCAGTACTCGCGGAACCGCCTCTTCAGGTCGGCGTCGACCTCCCACGGGTCCGAGGCGGGCTCCACGTCCACCCAGAAGGTCCGGCCCACCACCGGCCTCACCACCTCCCCATCCCTCACCACAATTTCCCCGCCCTTGACCGTGTAGGCGGCCCTCTCGAAGGCCCTCCGGGTCGTGATGAACTTCCTCGAGACGTCGACCTGCTCCGGGTTCAGGCTGTACACGGCCACGTCGGCGTCCGCGCCCACCCCCAGGTGGCCCTTCCGCCCCAGGCCGAGGGCCCTGGCCGTCCCGGCCCGCGTGGCGACGGCCACCTCGAGGAGGGTGTACTCCCGGTCGATGCTGGGAAGCAGGCTCCTCTCCCGCGCCGTCCTGCTGACGGTCTTCAGGGTCCGCTCCCGGGAGACCCGGCTCAGGAGCCACGCCATGATCCTGGGGTAGGTGGTGAAGGGTGCTCCGTTGGGGTGGTCGGTGGTAAGGAAGACCCTCCACGGGTCCTCGATGAGGAGGGCGAGCTCGAGGCCGATGGACCACTGGGTGGCGTGGACGGGGCTCTTCCGGTGGTAGGTGAAGGGGACGATGCCGGCGCTGGTCTCGGTCTCCACGTCGTGGTTGACCCACTTGTTCCCGCTGAGCTGGTGGAGGATGTACTGGAAGGGCCCGTCGGCGGTCATGGTCGTCGTGTCCGTGAAGTAGACCTGGCCCATGTCCAGGGTCACGTGGCGGTGGCGGTTCACGTACCGGGCGATCTCCCCCGCCCCCGACTCCAGGGTCCCCCAGCTGGAGCCCTTGAAGGCGCTGAACTGGCAGTGGGTGACGTGGATCACCGGCCGGTCCCCGCGGGCCAAGTCCTCCACGCACTTCATCGTCTCCAGGGCGGTCACGTAGTTCCCCGGCCTCCCTAGGTTGTTGGTGTGGACGTGGATGGTGTGGGGCATGTGGAGGAGCCGGTTCACCCGGCAGAGGCCGCGGATGATCTCCCTCGGCGTGATGTTGAAGTGGGGGACCGGGTCGTCGATGTCCCGGACGTTCCGGCCGAAGCCCCATGCCTCCAGCCCGCCCGGGTTCACCAGCTTCACGGCGTAGCCCTTCGTGGCAGCCACCATCCAGGCGATGTGCCGGGCGCACTCCTCGACCATGCCGTCCCGCAGGTACTCCAGGGCGAACCACCAGTCCCCGAGAAGCGGATACGTTGCCTTGTCCACCATGGGGGTGTCGTCGAGCTCCTCGTGGGTGTGCCGGGCCTCCAGGGGGGGCATGGAGGGGTTCATCACCGTGGTGTAGCCCATCCTCGCGTAGCGGTAGCCCGTGGTGAAGGTGGAGGGGACCGAGTGGCCGACGCCGGACCGGGTCACGGCCGTCCGGGGCTCCACATCCTCCACGTGGTCCTCGGGCCGGAGGAGGCGGCCCGTGTTCACCTCGGAGCCGGCGATGTGGCAGTGGATGTCCACGCCCCCCGGCATCACCACCATGCCGGAGGCGTCGATCACCTCCGCCCTCCCCTCGTCGACCTTCTCCACGATCCTCCCGCCCCGGATGCAGATGTCCATCCTCTCGCCGTCAATCTTGTTAAGAGGGTCGTAGACGAAGCCGTTCTTGATCAGGAGACTCATGTCCCCGCGCCTCCCTTCAGCCTACGGACTTCGCTCAAGATTCCCTGAAGGATTTCCTCGTCTGGGAGGACGCCCTGCGGGGGCTCCACCAGCTTCTTGAGGGGGAGGGGCACGTGGTCCATGCGGTAGGCGGTTCCCGGCGCCTCGATGCCCACGAGGGCGGAGGGGATGACCACGTCGGCCATGAGGGCCGTGGCGGTCACGTGGGGGTCGATGACGATGAGTGGGCTGTCGACCAGGCTCCTGACGGCGTCCCTGGGGAGGTGGGCGACGGGGTCGGAGGCGACGATGAGGCCGGCGTCGGCCTCGCCGCGGAGGAGGATGTCGACGATGGAGGTCTCGCCCGGGTTGTACCGGGGGTAGCCGTGGGAGAGGTCGACGGCGTAGGGGTAGCCTGTCTGCCAGGTGAAGACGGTGTCGGCGCCGGTGACGTTGAAGTGGCCCCGCATGGGCATGATGAGAAACTTGGTCCGCCGGTTGAGGTCCCTCACCAGGCTGATGGCGGCGTCCACGTTCCGTAGC
>Ga0315312_1001147_pt1 | contig 22370 bp, 21 predicted proteins | sample TDP7_MG_FD_203629 | JGI IMG/M metagenome (GOLD analysis project Ga0315312, IMG submission 203629) | Freshwater sediment microbial communities from Lake Towuti, South Sulawesi, Indonesia - TDP7 | ecosystem: Environmental > Aquatic > Freshwater > Lake > Sediment | place: Indonesia: South Sulawesi... | reverse complement strand
ATTTCTTAAATTCTTCAGGAGCAAAATTTCATGATCGGGTCATTGATCAAGAAGATCGTGGGGAGCAAAAACGAAAGGGAATTGAAGAAGATCCATCCCATGGTCCAGCGGATCAACCAACTGGAGCCAACGATCCTTCCTCTGAGCAATGATCAACTCCGGGCTAAGACCTCAGAGTTTAAAGAGCGGATTGATCGGGGGGAGTCACTCGATGAGATCCTTCCTGAGGCTTTCGCCGTAGTTCGCGAGGCAGCCAGAAGAACCCTCGGAGAACGTCACTTCGATGTCCAGTTGATCGGAGGTATTGTTCTTCATGAGGGGAAGATCGCAGAGATGGCAACAGGTGAAGGGAAAACCTTGGTGGCTACACTTCCCGCCTATTTGAATGCCCTCAAAGGGGAAGGTGTCCATATCGTAACCGTCAATGACTACCTGGCAAAGAGGGATAGTGAATGGATGGGCGCAATCTATCGATTGTTGGGCCTTTCTGTGGGAGTGATCCTCCATGAATGGACTGATCAGGAACGGATGAAGACATATGCTTGCGATATTACTTACGGGACGAATAACGAATTTGGGTTCGACTACCTCCGGGACAATATGAAATTTGGCATCGAGGACTATGTCCAACGAGACCTGAACTATGCCATCGTGGATGAGGTCGATAGTATTCTGATTGATGAGGCCAGAACCCCGCTCATCATCTCCGGTCCTGCTGAAGAATCAACAGACAAATACTATAAGATCAACCGGATCATCCCCTCTCTCAGGCGGGGAAAAGATTATCAGGTGGAAGAGAAGAGTCATACAGCCTTTTTAACCGAAGAGGGGGTTGCTCATGTGGAGAAATTGCTCCATCTGGAGAACCTTTACGACCCCAGAAACATCGAGACCCTCCATCATGTCAACCAGGCCTTAAGAGCCCATACCCTTTTTAAGATGGATGTGGATTACGTGGTGAAAGAGGGACAAGTCGTGATCGTTGATGAATTTACAGGAAGGCTCATGCCCGGAAGGAGATGGAGCGATGGACTCCACCAGGCGGTCGAAGCCAAGGAGAACGTTCGGATCGAGAACGAGAACCAGACCTTAGCCACCGTCACGTTTCAAAATTATTTCCGAATGTACAGGAAATTGGCTGGGATGACAGGCACCGCTGACACAGAAGCGGCTGAATTTCGAAAGATCTATAATCTCGATGTGGTGGTCATCCCCACCAACATGCCGTTGATCCGAACGAACTATGCCGATGTTATTTACAAATCGGAAGAGGAGAAATTTCGCGCTGTCGTCCGAGAGATCGAAGAACTGCATCGGGCTGGCCGTCCTGTCCTGGTGGGGACGATCTCCATCGAGAAATCCGAACGATTGAGCCACATGCTGAAGAGGCGGGGGATTCCGCATAATGTGCTCAATGCTAAGCACCATGAGCGGGAGGCTGAGATCATTGCTCAGGCAGGGAGAGTGGGAGCGGTAACCATTTCCACGAATATGGCTGGGAGAGGAACCGATATCCTTTTGGGAGGGAATCCTAAGTTCTTGGCTAAGACGATGGTCGATGAGAAAGCCGATGCAGAGGCGGTACATAAGGGCTATGAGAAGGCATTGGCCATTGTTCAGAAAGAGAAGGAAAAGGTCATCGAGTTGGGGGGTCTCCACGTGTTGGGAACCGAGCGGCATGAAGCCAGGCGGATCGATAATCAGTTGAGAGGAAGGGCTGGGAGACAGGGGGATCCCGGTTCCTCCCGATTCTACCTTTCATTGGAGGATGATCTTCTAAGGATTTTTGGTTCTGAGAGGATCTCCAATATTATGGATCGGCTGGGTATTGAAGAGGATCAGCCCATCGAACATGGTCTTGTGACGAAGGCCATTGAGAATGCCCAGAGGAGGGTTGAGGCACACAATTTCGAGATTAGGAAGCATCTTTTGGAGTATGACAATGTCATGAATCAACAGCGGGAGGTCATCTATTCCCAGCGGAGGGAAGTGCTGGCCGGGGAGGATCTGAAGGATTCGGTGATGGAGATGATGGAGGAGCAAACTGAAGGGATCGTTGATCTCTATGCCGATGAGAAAGCACACCCCGAGGATTGGGACCTCAAAGGGCTTCAGGATGCCGTCTATCAACAATTCTCTTTCCGATGGACCGTTCCTTCGGAAGAGGAAGACGGTCTGAATCGAGAACGTTTGAAGGGACTGCTTCTCGAGAAGGTAAAAGACGTCTATCAGAAGAAGGAGGAGGAATTCGGAGCAGGGACGCTTCGATATCTGGAGAAGTTGATCATGCTCCAGTCGATCGATCACCACTGGAAGGATCATCTCCTTGCCATTGATCAGTTGAAGGAAGGGATTGGACTGAGGGGTTATGGGCAGAAAGACCCTCGGATTGAGTATCAGAGAGAAGCCTACCAGATGTTCCTTGCGATGTTGGATCGGATTAAGAGGGATACGGTTGAGAAGCTCTTCGCCATTCAGATCGCAAAGGAACAAGAGGTCAGGGAGATGAAGGTGGAGAGGAGGCAGACCTTCGTCTTGAGCCGAGGGGAGATGGCACAGAGTGGAGGTGGCGAGACAGAGGAGGGGAAGGGTGTGACTGTGCGCCGGGAAGGGAAGAAGGTTGGCCGAAACGACCCCTGCCCTTGCGGAAGCGGGAAAAAGTATAAGAAATGTTGTTTGCTACGAGAGGAAGCAAGAGCATAAATAGAAATAAATTCGAAGCACGAAATCCGAAATCCTAAACAATATCGAATGACCAAAATTCAAAATCCGAAACAATATAGTTTTGGTGTTTTTGTCATTTGAACATTTGGATTTGTTTCGTATTTCGATATTCGAATTTCGAATTTAAGATGAAAGGATATTGACTAAAGGACGGAGTGAAAGAATGGGATCGGTTGACTTCAAGGTACCGGGTTACCAATTTTCAGGGATTTCAGCAGGGATCAAGAAGGATGGGTCGAGGGATCTGGGTCTGATTTACTCCGAAGCTCCAGCCCAGGTCGCCGGACTCTTCACCACCAATGTGGTGAAGGCAGCTCCTGTCCAACTGGATATGGAACGAATTAAGGGAGGCCTCTGCCAGGCACTGATCATTAACAGCGGCAATGCAAATGCCTGTACAGGGAGTCAGGGACTGACGGATGCTCAAAGGATATCCTCATCGGTGGCAACGCATTTGGCAATCGATGAGAAGTTCGTTCTTGTCTCATCTACAGGTGTCATCGGGACACCTTTACCGGTAGATAAGATCAGGGCAGGTATACCTAAGTTGATTGAAAATCTTTCTCCAGAGGGGTGGATGCAAACCGTTGAAGCTATTATGACAACAGATACCCATCCAAAGGTGGAAGTTGCGACGTGTCGAATCAAAGGAAAACGGGTGAAACTCTGCGGCATGGTAAAGGGCGCCGGAATGATTCGGCCAAATCTTGCAACGATGCTCTCCTTCCTTGTCACTGATGCTAACGTGAAGGCTCCACTCCTTCAAAGGATGCTAAAGGAGGTTGCTGAGGTTTCCTACAATCGCATTACGATTGATGGTGAGACCAGCACCAATGATACTGTGCTACTCTTAGCCAATGGGAAAGCGGGGAATCCCCCTTTCAATCGGACGGATCGGGATGGAGAAGTTTTTCAATCCATGCTTTCAGGGGTTTGTCAGAATCTGGCAAAGCGTTTAGTGAAGGATGGGGAGGGCGCGACGAAATTTATCGAAATTCTCATCCAAGGGGCAAAGAGCAAAGAGGATGCAAAACAGGCAGCATATGCGGTTGCCCACTCCCCGTTGGTGAAGACCGCTTTTTTTGGCGAAGATGCCAACTGGGGAAGAATTCTCTGTGCCTTGGGTCATTCAGGCGTGCAAATCGAACCAAATCGAATTGATGTCTACTTTGATAATGTTCCAATCGTGAAGAATGGAATGGGAACAGGTTCGCGATGGGAGGAACGAGGGACTCAAGTTCTTAGGAAAAGGTCCTTCAAAGTGACCATCGACCTCCACCAGCGAAAGAGTCAATTCTCAGTCTTCACTGCGGATCTTTCCATCGATTATGTGAAGATTAACGCTTCCTACCGATCCTGAAAAGCCTTGAGTTCGGAGTTAAGAGTTTGGAGTCTTAAAGCTAAAGGCTCCGAACTAATTACTCCAAACTGTTTTATAAGCCAAGGGTGGCTTTCTGGCGCAGGGGTTTCAATAAGAAGTCGAGGGCATCAAGGATATCCGAGACGACGACATCCGCCCTCTTCATTGCTTCTGCAGAAGCTCCCTCCTTGCTGATGACACAGATACCAAGACCGGCCTCTTCAAGCATCGGAGCATCATCCACCCCATTTCCAATGGCAACGCTCTTGGTCGGCCCCAGTCGCCGCAATAAATCCAATTTCCTTTCGGAGGCTTCTCCTTCCTTTAAATAGAATATCTCTGCTTTGACTCTTCTTAAAACCTCTTCCGCTTCCTCTTTCTTACTCTTTGTCAAGATATAGATCTTCGTTCGTTTGGAGAGCAGGTTAATCTTATCTTTTGCCTTTGGATGAACCTTCTGACCTGAAGCAAGCGTGCCCTCAAAATCTATCAGGATGAATTCAATCTCCAAAGGCTCCTGTCCAGGTCTCTGGATAGAGATCATAGTTCTTCCCTAATTCCCCCTCACCCCCCTTTGGTAAAGGGGGGCAAGGGGGGGATTTTTGCTAAAGGGGGGTGAGAGGGGATTATTATGAAGACAACGTTGCCGCACCACTTCGTAAAGGATCATTCCACCGGATACGGAGGCGTTAAATGAGGAGATAGGGCCCGTCATCGGAATGGAAAAGAGGCGATCGCATCTTTTCTTCACCAAGGGTCTAATTCCCTTCCCCTCCGCACCAATCACGATGGCCAGATCAATGTTCAGATCGAGTTGGTAAATCGGATCTTTTGCCTCACCCGAGGCACCGTAGACCCAGATTCCTTCTTTCTTCAAGGCATCGATGGTGGTGGCAATGTTGACCACTCTGACAATCGGCAGGTGGAGAGCTGCCCCTGCAGAAACCTTGACCACAGATGGGGTGATCCCGACTGCCCTATCTTTTGGGATGATGATCCCATGAACTCCACACCCTAAAGCAGTGCGGATGAGGGATCCAAAATTTTGTGGATCCTGGATGCCATCGAGGATAAGTAAAAGGGCCCTCGTTCCTTCCTCCTTCCAATGAGACAGAACTTCTCCGAGATCAGCAAAAGGAGTTTCTTTGATGATTCCAACGACGTTCTGATGAAGGCCACCTTTCACCATCTGATTCAGGGCCTCTTTTGTCGTGAATGTGACAGGAACGTGCCTTCTCATGGCCAGATCGAGGATCGACTGAATAGGGAGATGAGATTTTTGAGTACTGATCAGAATCTTTTGAAATTGGAGATGAGGTGATTTTAAAGCTTCTCTGACGGGATGAATCCCATAGATGAGTTGAGACATAATTTTAAAAATTGAATGTCAAATGTCAAAGCTCAAATTTTAAATGAAATCCAAAGTTCAAATGTCAAAAAATTAAAATTTTGAAATTGGACATTGATTTGATATTTGAAATTATGAGATGTCCTCAATAATTCTCTGAACTGCTTCGATAGGATCTTTTGCCTCTTTAATCGGTCGGCCGATCACAAGGTAATTGGCCCCTGCAGCAATCGCCTCCCTTGGGGTCAAGGTTCTTTTCTGGTCATCTTTCTTATCCGAGGGAGGTCGGATGCCTGGGGTGACGATCAGAAATTTTTCTCCACATTTTTGGCGAATGATTCCAATTTCCTGAGGAGAAGCCACCACTCCATCCACCCCTGCCTTCAATGCAAGCAGGGCGAGACGTCCCACTTCTTCTAAAAGCGGGCCTTGAACGCCGACCTCTTTCAGCGTCTCCTCATCCATGCTGGTGAGGATAGTCACAGCTAAGATGAGGGGCTTGGGGATACCAAGACTTTTAGCTGTGGCCTTGGATGCCTCGACAGTCTTCCGCATCATCTCAAACCCTCCTAAAGCGTGGAGGTTGAACATGGTCACATTCAGCTTGGTCGCCTCCTCCCCTGCCTTTGCTACTGTATTAGGAATGTCATGAAATTTGAGATCGAGAAATACCTTTTGACCCTTCTGCCGAATCATGTCGACGACCTTTGGTCCGGCATGAGTGAAGAGCTGTTTTCCCACTTTAAATATCCCCACGTGCTCTTTTAAGAGGCTTACCCAACGTTGGGCCTCCGTAAAATGTTCCAGGTCAAGAGCGAAGATAATTTTGTCTTTTGGATCGTTCTTAGCGGAGCTCATGGACAATTATCATAATAATGGATAATTATCATATAAATGTTGGGAATAGGCTGTCAATGGATAATTTTAGCCCCCCTTTACAAGGGCATCACATCTTGTTATAAAAGATTGAACTCTTAAAGAGGAGAAAATTGGAATGGATGGGAGGGAGGTCAGAGAGGAGAATCGAAAGATCCGTTTTCTCCGGTTCTTGGTCGATTTTTCCCTTCTTTCAGTTCAACAGGATGACCTTTCACTCGAAGAGGCGCTGAGGATAGTGGAAGATGTGAAAAGGGCAGCTTGCAACCTCTTCCCCGGGAAGGAAGAGACATTTGAATTGATCTACCGGCCCCGTTTTGATCGAGTGATTGAGGAGAGGTTCGGAGTGACTTCTCTGATCTCTTGAGTGATCATATCCTTGATCTTCGGCATCGTCTCTTCTTTCTTCACCAGAACAACCTCGCCTGTTCTTCGCTTCTTGATCTCCACCAACCCCTTCTTTAAATTTTTCTCGCCCAAGGTCACCCTCAAAGGAATTCCGATGAGATCGGCATCTTTGAATTTTACTCCAGGGGTTTCTTCTCGATCATCGTACAGGACTTCAACGCCTTCTTCTAATAAATTCTGATAGAGCTGCTCCGCAGTTTCCCGGAGCAGATCGATCTTGAGATTGATGGGGAGGAGGAGAACCTGGAAGGAAGCGATGGGCATTGGGAAGACGATCCCATTCTGATCATAATACTGTTCAATCGCTGCAGCGACTGTTCTGCCGACACCGATTCCGTAACACCCCATGACGCTCTCTTTTTCTCTGCCCTTGCCGTCCAAATAGGTGGCGCCCATGGCCTTGCTATACTTGGTCCCGAGTTTAAAGGTGTGACCGACCTCAATCCCTTTATCGATCCTCGTCTCCTGACCACAGAGAGGGCAATGGTCTCCTAAGGCAAATTTTCGGATGTCCACGTATTGGTCTACCTTGAAATCCCGGCCAAGGTTCACATGAATGAGATGAGCGTCCTTCTCATTTGCGCCGGTGACAAAGTTGACCATTGCCTGAATGTCCAGATCAGCCAGGATAGGGATAGTGAGCCCGATGGGCCCAGCGAAGCCTTTTGGTGCATGGGTAAGCTCTTCAACCGCCTCTTCTCCAGCCAGTTGAAGATTCTCCACACCCCAAACAGCCTTCAACTTCTTTTCGCTGATCTCATGGTCTCCGCGAACCAGGGCAGCAATACAGCCTTTATCGGTTTCAAAAATGAGCGTTTTCACCAAATCCTTGGGGGAGACATGGAGAAATTGGGTGACTTCTTCCACGGTTCGCTGATCTGGTGTGGACACCTTCTGGAGCGGTTTCAACTGGGCTTTTTCACGGATATCTCTTCTTATATCGGGTCTCTTAAAGTCTGCCTTTTCAATATTGGCAGCGTAGGAGCAAGAGGTGCAACTGAAAATGGTTTCCTCACCTGTTTCCGCCAGAACCATAAATTCATGGGAAAAGTAACCTCCGATCTGCCCTGTTTCAGCCTCGACAGTCTTAAATTTTAATCCGCATCGGCTGAAGATGCGTGTATATGCGTCGACCATTTTTTGGTAGCTTTTGTCTGCTCCCTTCTCATCGGTATCGAAACTGTAGGCATCCTTCATGATAAATTCTCGAGCCCGCATGACACCGAAACGGGGTCGGATTTCGTCCCTGAATTTGGTCTGGATCTGGTAGAGATTAAGCGGCATCTGGCGATACGATCGGATCTCTCTCCGAGCAATGTCAGTAATCACTTCCTCATGGGTGGGCCCCAAACAGCAGTCACGATTGTGCCGATCCTTAAACCTCACAAGCTCCCTTCCATACTCCTCCCATCGATGGCTCTCCTGCCATATTTCTGCAGGTTGGACAAAAGGAAGGAGCACCTCAATCGCACCGGCTCGGTTCATCTCTTCACGGATGATCGCTTCCACCTTTTGAATGGATCGTAAACCAAAGGGGAGATAAGAGTAGATTCCGGCCGTGAGCTTTCGGATCATCCCTGCCCGGAACATGAGTTGATGGCTGGGAACCTCCGCCTCGGAGGGGATCTCCTTCAAGGTAGGAAGTAAATATCGGGAATATCGCATTTCATGCCTCCTCATCAAAATCGTGTCGATGTCCCTGCCTGCCGGCAGGCAGGCGTGATCCGTGTCCGTTCACTAACCTCTATCGTTCCGTTTCGTCTCAACGCCTAATTGAAAATGACATGATGGCGGTCTAACTCCTTGATTTTGATTTTGCTTTGAGGTATTAATTTCTCCACATATTTCTAAAAAGGATTGTTACTCCAATTCGTACAAAAAATAGTTATACCGGACACGAAAAACGCCTGCCTGCTGGTAGGCAGGGACACGGTCACGTTATTTTCTTGCTATGAGAAGAATTGCTCCAACAGACGGGTTGACCATTCTCTTCCTTGCCGGTTCGATTCTTCTTACCCTCATTTTCAGAGGTCAAATTCCCCTCTGGCATTCTTTAATCTTTCGTTACGCAATCTTGTTGGGTCTTCTTTTTGCACTAAAATTATCAACGGGCCCCAAATTGGTGGGAAGGGTAGGTGCATACGTCTATCCGTTTTCTCCCATCCTATTTGTCATTCTCATCTACGAGTCGCTCGGTGACTTGATCCAGTATCTTCAGCCTGATATCGACCCGTCGTTGATCCAAATCGATCTTTACATTTTTGGTGTCCATCCCACTGTTTGGGTGGAACAGTGGATTGTTCCTTGGTTCACGGACCTCATGTCTCTCGCTTATATTAGCTACTATTTCCTCCCAGTCGTTCTTGTCATCGCCCTATATCTGAAGGATCGAATGGAAGAATTTAGAACATCGGTATTTATCCTGACCTTTGGTTACTACATTTCATTCGTCGGCTATATTCTCTTCCCTGCGATTGGTCCGCGATTTACCCTAACCCACCTTCAATCTGTTCCTTTGGAAGGAAGCCTTGTGACCGATTTCGTCAGGGATATTCTCAATACCCTCGAACATAATAAACGGGATTGCATGCCAAGCGGTCATACTCAGATTGCCTTGATGGTTTTATGCCTGGCGAATCGGTATGAGAAGTTACTTTTCTATATCCTCTTTCCCATCATTTGTGGCCTTATCCTTTCGACGATCTACCTGAGATACCATTATGTCATCGACCTTTTCGTTGGGGCTGCATTTGCGGTAGCATGCCTGATCATCGGTCCTCGCCTCTACAGATGGTGGAGAGGAAATTAATACAAACGTATTTTCCCCTTTACATGTCATTGCGAGCCCGGAGGGCGTGGCAATCTCATTTTTATTGGGATTGCGGAGCCTGTTCCGAGCAAAGCGAGGAATCTCCGGGTTTGCTTCGGCTTTGCCTCGCAACCGTTTCACTCCTCGCAATGACAAGCCATTTAATGCGTTTGTATTAAATCAGCGTTTCATAGATTCGATAAGTCTTGTAGCGTTTTCCTCCCATTGCCTCAATGCCATGTTGCATCAAAGCATTGTTTTCGAGAATCCATGAGCATTCTGCTTGGCGATACCCTTTTTGGATCCCCCTTTTAAAGGTCTCCGCATAGAGAAGGCCTTCCACGCCTCTCTTGTGAAAGGCTCGTTTTACTCCTAAAAGCATCGCACGAAGGGTCTTAATCTTTCTTGAATAGTATAAGAATTTGAAGGCTCCCAGGAGTCCGACCTTGCCGTTTAAGTGTTTGAGAACCTCATTATAATCGGGAAGGGAGACCGAGAACCCGATCGGCTCCTCCCCCCAATAAGCAAGGAGGACCAAGTCGGGAACAACAAGGGGTTTCAAATTTTTCGCCAAATCATTGATCTCCGCCTCCGTCAGAGGGACGAATCCCCAATTCTTGCTCCAGGCATCATTATAGATCTCTTTAATGATCTTTAACTCCTCATCGAAATCTCGGAGATTAAGGGATCGGACCCGAAGCTCGGGCTGTCTCTTTATCAGCCGATCTTTGATCCGAAAGAGTCGATCGTCCAAGAAAGGAGATTCCTCTAAGAAATAGGCATAGAGATCCATCGCTTTCTTCAATCCAAACCCTTCCAGCAGGGAAGGGTAGTAAGATGGATTGTATGGCATCATCAGACAAGGCGAGGCATTAAATCCCTCAACCAGTAGACCACATTCGTCATTGGTTGAGGGATTCATCGGTCCCACCATCTTTCCCATGCCGCGTTTCTTCAGCCAGTTTCCTACCGCTGACAAAAGGGTTTCCGCAACCCCATCGTCAGAGATCGATTCAAAGAATCCAAAGAATCCCGTATTCTCCTGTTGGAACTCGACGTAGTGATGATCGATGATCCCCGCTATCCTTCCCACGGTTTGCCCTTTTTTATAGGCCATCAAGAGGATCGTCTCCGAATGAGATCGGAAGGGGTGGGCTGGACTGAACTTTGAGAGTTGATCTTTGATAAGAGGGGGAACCCAGTACCGATCTCCCTTATAAATCTGCCAGGGAAATCGGACAAAGGTCATGAGATCTCGTTCATCCCTTACCACTTCAATTCGAATTTCCGGTCTTGTCATCCCATCGGTTTCCGTCAGATCAATCCCATTTGTTTTCCTATCTTTTCAAAAGCGCTTAGGACTTTGTCCAGCTGTTCCTCGGTATGGGTGGCCATATAACTTGTCCTGAGCAGTTCTCTACCAGGAGGCACTGCAGGGGTGACGACGGGATTGACAAAGACTCCATGTTCGAAGAGGAGTTTACACATCTCATAAACTTTCATGCTGTCTTTAATAACAATGGGGACAATAGGCGTTTCACTGGTCCCGGTATCATAACCCAATGCTTTATAGCCTTGGAGCATCTTGTGGGTGTTCTTCCAGAGTTGGATCCTTAACCGGGGTTCTTCTTCGATGATATCCAAGGCTGTACTTACCGAGGCGACCAGCGCAGGTGGAAGACTGGCGCTGAAGATCATCGAGCGTCCCATGTGTTTGATAAAATCGATCACCTGTCTCGAGCCGGTGACAAATCCTCCAATGGCGGCAAGGGATTTGCTGTAGGTTCCCATGATGAGATCGACTTCATCCTCTAAGGCAAAATGCTCAGCCGTTCCCCTTCCTCCTTCTCCGAGAACACCTACGGCATGGGCATCGTCCACCATTACCCTGGCGTCATAGGCCTTGGCCAATTTGACGATGGAAGGGAGGTCGGCGATATCCCCTTCCATACTGAAGATGCCATCGACGATGATCAGCTTTCCTTTTCCTTTGAGCCCTTCGAGGACCCTTTCCAAATCGTCCATGTCATTATGGCGAAATTTTTTCACCTGCCCGAAAGAGAGACGGCAACCATCGATGATGCTGGCATGATCATATTTGTCAATAATGGCCACATCACTTCGACCCACAAGAGCAGAGATGGCTCCTAAGTTTGTCTGGTAACCGGTGGCGAAAACGAGGGATGCTTCCTTTCGAAAGAAACGCGATAACTTCGCTTCCAACTCTTCATGAATTTCAAGATTTCCATTGAGGAATCGAGAACCCGCACAGCCGCTACCATATTTTTCAATGGCTTTGATGGCTGCTTCCTTGACCCTTGGATGGTTTGTGAGCCCGAGATAATTATTCGACCCGATCATAATGACTCGCTTCCCGTTGACCACCACTTCTGAGTCCTGGGGCGTTTCGATCTTTCTAAAGAAAAAATAGTAACCGCTCGCCTTCAATCCCTCGGATTGTTCATAAATTTTTAAACATTTCTCAAAGACATCCATAGGACACCTCGTTTGCCCCCCTCAAGAGTGAGGGGGGTGTTAGCCTATAACCAATTTTCTTTTCTGTACCACTCGTAGGTTAATTTGGCTCCTTGGGAAAGTTGGAATTGGGGCTTGAATCCAAGCAGGGTTTTCGCTTTTGTGATGTCGCAGACCCAATTCGTTTGAATCATCTCCTCCACCTTTCCTCTGTTGAGGAGGGGAGGTTTCCGGGAAAGTTTAGATAAGTGTTCGGAGAAAGAAGCGATTCTAAAAATCATCCATTCAGGAAGACGAATGCAAAAAGGATTGATCCCCATCGCCTCAGCAAAGATATCACCGATCTCTTCCAGTTGATAATCTTGGCCATCTGAGAGGAAGAATATTTCACCGCCCGATTCCTCGGCTTCAGCGGCTAAAAGGATCGCTTGAACAATATCCTGGACATAACAGAGACTAATATGTTGTTCCTGACCGGAGAGGCAGGGATTGATCCTCTTGGAGAGGAGCTTGAAGAAGGCATAGATATCCCTGTCCCTGGGACCATAAACGGCACAAGGTCGGAGTATGAGAAGGGGAATTTCATGGGAATGGGCCAGGGCGAATTCCTCGCCCATTCGTTTACTATGGCCATAGGCCGAGACCGGCTCACATCGATCCGACTCTTTTTTCTTCCCTCCGTTCTGGCAGGGCCCTGCCGCGGCCTGGCTCGAGAGGTAGATGAATTTTTTGAGGCGAGGATTATTTTTGAGGCAGGCATGAATCAGGTTCTCTGTCCCTAAGGCATTGACTTCAAAATAGGTCTTTTCCTCGATGGCCTTGGTCACCCCTGCAAGATGGAAGACATGATCGACGTCTTTTACAGCCTCTCCTAAAGATGCTTTGTCATTACAATCACCATGGACGATCTCGATGGGAAGATTCTTCAGCCAACTCAAATCGCTTGTGTTACGAACGAGGCACCGGACTTGAACACCTTTTTGGAGGAGAGCGTCCACCAAGTGGCTCCCAATGAATCCTGTTCCTCCTGTGACCAAAGCTTTCAATACTCTTTCACCCGCTTAAATCTAAAGAATTTTATCCCTTTTCCTGTAATTGTCAAGGAGAATTCCCCCCTCAGTTTTCTCGGTGATGAAATATTTTAGGGAAATTTTCTCTGAATTTCTGAGTCAGATCCAATGAGTTGGATGTCTGTAATACGGTGGAGTAAGGATTGATAGGGACCTGATCTTCCGAGGCTCAAATCTGAAACGACCACTTTCGCAATCTTTTGTAGTACAGGACCAAACCATCCTGCTTTCTGGATTCCATATATATTATGGATAACATAGTGCCCCCCTTGATGCTTGCCCAGGTAGAGCATAATGTGACCAGGCAATCGGACGATGGTTGCCAAGGGAGTCGCTTTATCTAAAATCCTCTCTTTCTCTTTTATGGTCATCCCCTCCACTTGGCCAAGACGGATTCCCACCTTTGCCTGGAGTTTTGAATTGCGGGGCATAAGGATACCAAAAGTGGCGAAGATGTCCATGATGAATCGCGAACAGTCTCTGGCGCCAAACATCTCGCCCCAACCATAGGGTTGGTGAAGCATTTTAAAGGCCTGCCGTGCCAGATTTACCTGATCATAGGAAAGAAAACCTTGGTGGACATCTTCGTCTTTGTCGATATATCCCTTTCGAAATACCAGTCCTCCATCGACTTCTCGGAAAGGTGTTTGAATGGTATAGTATTGTCCGGTTATTCCAGATCCGGTTGGGAGGCTGAGAATAGGGAAGGAGGTTCCCATCTGGGTAAGAAAAATGACCTGATGAAGAGATGGATCGCCAAAGACCTTCACAAAATTTCCTGTGATGACCAATCGGTCGTTTGCGCCCTCGTAACCCAATGCTTCACCTTTCTCTTTCGCAATGGCCAGATCCGACGTACGCACCCATCCACGGATGAAGCCGGTCTGGACATAAGCCCAGAGTCTGTCTCTGCTGAAGTAGTAGATGCCGACCAAAGCCCCTGGGGAGATAGAGGAATGCTGAAAGCGGTCGAAGTCGTAATTGGCGGGGGTGCTCATAGAGAGTTCTTCTGTAGGAAAGACGCGGATATCCGTCCGTTTAACGATCAGGCCAAAAAGCATCCGGGTTTTCTCTTTCAATGATTCTTGGTTCAAATTTTTCTTCAGGTCGCTCCAAAAGGGTTCTTCGAGAGGGTATCCATATCTCCCGTATCGAACCTCTTCAGTTCTTCCAAATCCTTCCCAATCCTCATCCAGAAGAGCCAGAACCTCCTCCCTGGTCCACTCTTCTTTTATGTCTTTCACGTTGCAGAGAAAAAGATCCTGTCTCTTTAGATTCTCTTCATTCATCTTTCGAATTTCCTCGGGCGTCATTAACAGGCGGCCTGCGTGCTGGATCTTTTTGATCCAAAATTCTGGGTTTTCCATTTCAGGGGAGACATTGGGAAGTAGTTGTGAAGCGATCAGGAACCGAGGGATACATCCCAAAATGATAGCGAAAGAAAGGGTGAAAATTAAGATGGGAATGGGTGAGATTGAAAGCTTTTTATACGGCATACGAAACCTGTAACCCATGAATTTTATTCAGCACCTTTCCCGAATACCCCGCAACTTGGTGCGGGGATAAATCCGGCACCTCTTAAGGTGCTGGATTTATTTAAATACTCAGGAACAAGGGATGTTAAGTCACGAATAACCGACTTTCTTCAAAATTGTCAAGAACTTTGACATAAATTACGTACCTCTTGACACTTATTGTCATATTAAAAAAATACAAAGATCTCAAACCTATGACATCTGATAGCATCCTATTTAAGCTGAAATTCTAATATATTGATATTACTTCTATTTTTAAAATAGAATTCATTTTTTTGGAAAAAGAAAATTTTTCTCACCCATGGCATTCTTTTTGCGTCTTTGGTTAATTAGTTAATCAGTTCTTTTCCAATAAAAAACCCGAAAAAGGCAAACCATCCGAAAGGGTGGGACGCAAAGCCGCTGGCCTAAATTCCAAGAGTTTGGGACAAGGTAGCAGGGTTGCCGGGCGTTAACAGCACCTCCTATGGGCTGTGTCACGCACGGCTCAATGATGGAGGTGCTAAAGTGAGAAAGTTAATTTTTCCTGCAATTGGGTTGTTGTTCTTGTATGGGTGTGTAACTACATCTTTCCAATCTTTCCACGAGACTGTTAATTTAGAAGGGCTTACAATTCACATTGTAAGTTCAACTGAAGACTTTCCTCACCCAAAATTTAAGGGAAGTCCAATCCTTCAAGGATATGCTAATGGGTTTGAAGTCTGGGTAGTTGGTTGCATCAAAAATGGTGAGATTTATATAGATTCTTGGTTGTTGGGGCATGAGATACGCCATACTTTGAAAGCAAGATATGCTAAGTTTTCAAACCCAGATGAGGATTTGGGGATTCGATATACCTATAATCGACCTCGAATGCCAAGCCTTAATGGGAAGGTAGAACGGTCTCATGGTAAGGATGAAGCGGGGTCTTACCAGCTGTTGACGTATACTGACGATGTGGATTTAAGCAAGAAATTGTCGGAGTAGGAGCCGATAGACCTATTACGAGTGGAAGAAGGTTGATGCCCATGGTCAACAAGAAACCCTGCCCTCAGAACCCAACTCTTCGCCCCCCGAAGGATATCGAGGAGAAGATCCTTTATCTCCGAAAGACGTAACATTGTGGGCAGCTACGGATCTCCTGGTTTCTGAAACGATAACGAGAGAGCCTAAATTGGGCTTCCTTTTGTTTTGAGGAAAATGAAGAAGATTTTCAGAACCAAAGAAATCTTTTTGTTTAATTTAAAAATTGAATCTCCAGAGCAAAGGGTGGCTTTTTTCTCTCCCCAGAGGAAATATCTTGATATTGGGCCAACCTGAATACATGTTCTCCTGCTGCAATGGGGAAGGTTTTTGTTTCGTGCCAAGAAGATCCAGCCCAGGATGTTAAAAAACGTCCATCCAGAATAAGTTTCCAAGCACCCTGCAGGTTACCAGAAAATTTGATTTCCATCCTTTTTTGTGTTTGAGCGATACGAAAAGGGGCCACCCAGAAAGCACATCCCTCATAGATTCCACCCCATCGCCAGGCATCTGCCACCACTCTATCCATTTCAAACAATTTAATTTTACGCCCAAGATTCTCCAACTCCACTTGATCTCCGGCTGTTAAGGCCTTTTTAGACAATATTCCTTGAAGGTGAATCCATGCGGGAAAATATTGGGGATTGAAATTTAAGGCCTTCTGAAATTGCAACCTTGCCTCTGCAAAGCTCCCTTCTTCCTCCGCAACCCTTCCCAGGAAATAAGCAATTTCCACTGGTATCCCTTTCCTCTGCTTATCGATGGTATGAAGGGCCCAAGCAATCTCTCTTAGACTACCCAGTTCCTTAAAAAGCCCCCCCTCTGGTCCTGGTATTTCAGGGCCTCCACGATCTTTCCCCTGGCAAACAGGGATCCCGGATGCTGAGGGTCGAGTGAGAGAATCTGGTCGAGGATCTTATTCCTTTCTTCGATGGAATGCTCTTGTTTGAATGCAGCCCATAGTTTTTTCACATCCAGTTCGCGCTTTTCTTCCCCTTCTTTAAGAATCTCCATTCCTCTCTCCAGGAAACCTTGCTTTAAAAGATAATGTGCGGCCAGAAGATAACCACGGGAATCATCTGAAAGTAACCCCCTGACCTCCATTGCTCCCTCACGGCCAAGATAAAAAATGAGCTGGTCCATCACTTTGAGGAGCCAGTTAGGGTTAAGGGTCAATGCCTTTTGGAATGGTTCCTTCCAAGAATCCTCTTCCTTTTCCTTCAATTTCCGGGCATAAGCAACGAGTTCAACGATCCCAAACTCCAGATGCCCTTGAGGATCATAGGGATGAAGTCTACGGGCCTGGTCAAAGGCCTTTTCAGTGAAAGAAAGATAATAATGAGGACCCTTATTCAGTTTGAAAAAAGTGGTCCAACCTAATTGTCGCCAAATAGCCCAGGCCGTGGGATTCTTCTGGATCCCTTCACTCAGAAGATAGATGTCTAAATCCTTTGGCACATTTTCTTCATTCTTTTGGACCTGCAATGAATCTCCTGCGCGTCCAGAAAAGCGCTGGGCCATCCAGGCCCAATAGGCAGCGTTTCCCGGGGCAAGGGACCAAGCCCTCTTCAAGGCCTGATCTGTAGGAGGTACAAATGGAACGGTGGAATTCCAGAAAGTTCGAGCTAAAGAATCAGCATACCAAACTTTAATGACTTGTTTGGCCATAACCCCTGCTCCCAAAGTCGCTATGACGATGATAGGAATTCCTATCCAAATGGGAAACTTAAATAGTTTTTTTCTATAAGAAAGGTTCTCCTGGCCACGATGAAATTCAGAACGAAGAGCAGTATAAAGGAGTGCTAGAATCAAGGCCAAAAGAAGGTCGTTAGCTGGCAGGTGGAGATTAAAATCATTCAGGGAATGGATAGCAATAGAGACCATTGCTCCTATACCCCCCAAACCAATTCCCACACTGAAAGGATCGTGGCGCTTCCGCCATACGGTGACAGAAGAACTCATCAACCAGATGAAACCCACACCAATGATCGAAATACCCACCCACCCGGTCTCGGCAAAGAGTTGCATCCAGTCATTGTGGGCGTAGTCAAATAAGGTATCTATTTTTGTTTTCTGATACATCGGGAAAACGAACTCAAAGGTACCCAGTCCTGTCCCGGTGTGGGGAAAATCCTTTCCCATCTCATAGGTTTCCTGAGTTATGGCCATCCTTTCCAGGAAATCAGGTTTAAAATATCGAAACCGTTCCATGACCCGTTCAATGGCCACATAGCTGACATAGATACAGGCTACCGAAAGCATCAATATAAGGATATAGGCATTACGATTTTTGATGAAGCGGGCTAAGATCAACCCGACCATGAAGATCAAGCCAGCCATCAAGGATAAGGCCCCTCCCCTTGAAGCAGTGGCTAAAAGAGCGGCCATCATCAGGGCAACAGAGAGAAGTAGAATGGTCCTCCTAACTCCGATGGACTTCGCCCATTCCTCTATCCTGATATACCAAGACCTCTTTCCCTTGAAGCGATGCCCTTCTCCCTCTCCCAGTGCCCAGATGTAGCCGATCCCCAGACAAATCAGCATCGAAAGGAATTCGGCTAAATGATTCCGATTAATAAAAGTTCCTGTGGCCACCTTCTGATGAAATGTCTTTTCCCACCATAAGATATATCCCTGGCCGGTAGCCAATTGCAGCAAGGCATAAAGGCTTATTAGAGTTCCAAGAACCAGGAGCCCGATAATTACACCATGAATCTGTTTACGCCTTTTAATTCCGTAAAGGGCTAAGAGGTAAAAAAGTAGGATAGTTATAGTGAATAAGAAACTATTGAGCGTCATGTAAGGGTAAAGGGAGATAGGAAATGGTGGCTTACCCCCAAAGATAATGGTGGATTCCCAGAGGGCATTCGTATTGGGTGACAGGGTCTGAAGATATTTTGGGGGGAGAGGGATCATCTGCAAGGCCACCCAGATCAGAAAAAGAATCCCTATCAGGGAAATCGGGTCAAATATAACAAAAATCTGATGGGTGGAGGATTTAGCCTTCTTTAAAAGCCAGACCCAAAAGCCTGCCAATATGAGCGCTAAAACAGCTAAGATGAGGATGGACTGGGCCCAGACATGGGCTCCTCCAAAAAAGATTGTTGTAAAATAGAGGAGGACCATCAGGCAGAGAGGGAAAAGAAAGGATTTCACTTTTTGGGTGCTCACCTTTTTTAACATCCCCTGATTTTAAGTAATTTACCAAAAAAAAAGATAAAAGATCTACAATTTCATTTCCCCATGGCTTCTGGCAGATCGGAACCAATAACATCATTTCTTGAAATTTAACTGAAAAATTCAGTCAAAAAAATTTTAAAAAGCTGACTACAAAATGAAGTCAGAGAGAAATGGTTCGTTTGAATTATTCAATATCATAGGAAGGGGTAAGTGTTATCTCCTGGATATGGGTAAAATGTTTTTTGTTTCTTGTTAAAACAGGAAGTTTTTTGGACCATGCTGTTGCTGCTATGATATAGTTGACTATTAAATCTGATTTTTCTCCATATTTCTTAACCAAGGAAAAGAATTTCTTGTTTATGTCATCATCTATTCTAAGAACTTTAATCCTCGATAATAAGTCTATAATTCTTTTTCTCTCGAACTCTCTAAGCCCACCTTTGGAAAGGAGTTCTTTCTTACTTAAGATTGAGAAATACAGATCTATATCTTTTGTTCTAAAGAGGTCCTTTGCTGGTTTTACTCCCTTTAATGAATCGATAATAATATCAGTGTCTATTAAGAGTTTAATTTTTGCCATTCGATAAGCTCTTCAATGAAATCTTTACCAGACCGGAATTTTTTCCCCTCTTTTGCTCTTAATTTTCTGACATATTCAGCGCTATCGCCTACTTGAAAATAAGAAAATCCTTCCTTTTTTGATTTCAAGAATTGGGCGAAATCTATTAATTCTCTCAATTCACCATTGGGTAACTCTCTGGATAAATTTACTATTTCCTTCCTATAATCTATCGTTACACTCATAAAAACCTCCCTTTTCCATAACCTGCTTTTTAGCTATTTTAACATATTGATGAACCAATTCAAGAACCAAATCATACGCATTTCCACTTTACTCTTTAAACTTTATTCTATGCGCTAACAGCTATCAGCTCCCTGGGGTTTGTTGGGTTGATATACAAGGTCTTTTGGTTATTGAGTCTTTGGGTCGTTGCGTCTCTCTAATTGGTTTGGTTGACTTAAAAATTAAGTCAGAAGGGATGAGAGAGTACAACATGGGATTACTCTCGTTGAATGCAGAAATTATTATTTCTTATTGGCAAATTCACAGATCTCGCAGAGAGGTTTGAAAAAAGGCGAAAGCACGTCGATTTCATAGTAAACCTTACCCACTTTTACACGTCTCTTGACTATCCCCAAATCTACCAGATTGACGAGTTCCCTCTGGGTGGGCTGTAAGGAGAGAGCTGTCTCAAACATGATTTCTCGTTGATAAAAGGCTCGTCCGGTATGAGCAAGGAGAAATCCAAGCTCTCATAGGAGATGGGGGTGGTCTTCGATCCGCCTCCTGGGAGAAGGAGGTTCTCACCGTTTGCCCCATCCGTGGATCCTTGCCCTGGAAACAGAACCAAAGAGCTTGGCCAATGATTCATCCGCATCCGACCTTTTATTTCCTACACTAACCTTCCGATAAATTCAATGACTGGTGGTGTTGCACAAAAATACCGCTATATTTCAATGGCGATCCTTCGTCACTTTAATAGGCATAAGCAAGACAACAAACCTACCAAAACATATGTGCAACCCCACTGGCTTATTGCTGGCATGCTAACTGAAAAATGTAGTCAGCGGGTTTGAAATACACAATGAATTGGAAGTCCTTTTAAGCTCTTAATAAAATTTGGAAGGCGAAATGGATAGAAAACACCTTTTAGCACATTGATCAGTTGTGGAAGCTCATCAAGCTTATATTTCCGTAGGGACTTACCAATTTGGGTGATTCTAGGGTCATCATCCGCTGTAGATGGCCCCCCTAATTTCTCTGCATTCGCTAACATCGTTCTGAATTTGAATATTCTAAACAGTTTTCCATGCCTACCCACACGTGCCCCCCTATAAAATACAGGGTCCCCATCTTTTTTATTAATCAAAACAGCCAGAGCGAATAAAACCGGAGATAAAATTGTCAACCCCAATAAAGAAAAAATATGTCAAATAAACGCATCATTTTCTTTTCTTTAATTCATCCCTAAATGCCTCCAACCGTGGCAGTTCCTCCTTATCCCTTTGTCTCTTGGCGGCTCTTTTGCTCTCAATGATATCCTCGATTGAAGCACATGGAAATCTATCATCAATCAGTATCTTACGCTTCTCAGTTACGTCAAATGACTCTATCCCATCAGGTGCAAATACGATATCAACGGGAAACGGCCCTCCTCTGATCTGGATAAAATCTTTTCCTGCAATGATCCCTTCTTCGAGTGTTTTATCCACGCCAAATCCGAGCTCTTTTAATGCCTCTGCAAGATTCTTACAATTCTCCTCTGATTTTTTGGGGAAAATATCTATATCTTGAGTTGTTCCCGGATAGCCATAAAGGATGGCGGCACCTTTCCCAATAAAAAGGTATCGGACACCATGTTTGTGGAAAACCTCCACTAATCTTATAAGCTGATCAATCATCCGTAGAATGATACCCCAACCAAATGGGCAAGCTCTCGTTCGCCCATTTACGATATTCTTTGGTGCTATTAAATATTCGGTAGCCTTCTTCATCAATGATTGGCAATTTCATCGGTATAAATCCCAATCCAATACGTTCATATACCGGACGAGAGAGACCATCTGAAAAGTCCAGTCTTAACGCTTCCTCTTCGCCTAATCTACCTATATGATAAAAGAGCCTTTTCATTCTACTCTTCTCGTTAACTTAGCATATCTTTCAAAGTAATGGTTGGATTATCATACGCCGGGGATAAGGCCGAATTTTTACAGCCTTTACCAACATTGTAACGCGCACGCCTCACTCCTCTATAAAAATAGGACCATCATCCTCTCTTTTTATTATAATGCCTATGTAGAGAAAGGCAAGACTCACAAAAATAAGCCCTACTCTGTTCAGCATGGGCTTCTAAATTGACTGAAAATTCAGTCAGTAAGTCTAATATCAATAAGTAATAATTTTGAGTGATGAGTTCAACTTTCTGCTTTGAACGTTGAGCTTTGAGTTTTGGACTTCTGAAAAGTAAATATCCAACCGTTTGATAATAATGGATATGAATTTTTTATTGGTTTTTTGAGTATTAGCTGAGGCTGATGCTTGGGAGATTAGGTGGAAGGTGAGTTTTAGGGGGATCTTGGGTGGGTTGGATGTGACTTAAAATTTAAGGGAAGTATCCTAATTTTTAATCGTATGTGTAAAAAAAAGGCAGGGTCAGAAATGGCCCTGCCTTTGACTGATTTAAAAACAAAATATGCCTATGCATTTGGCTCCTAAATCCAACCTATCCATTTGCCGTAGCATTTGCTGGACCTTCATTAATGCTGAAACCAGGTTCTGACAAGAACATGCGAGTACGGAAGAGGATACGCCGCTTTATGTTGACGGTCATATCGATGGTAAATGAATGAAAACATAGTGGTTTTTTGTAGTTCTGTTACAGGCATTTAAAACTGGCTAAGGCCCCAATAATACCAAGGCCTTCTCAAGGGGAACTGTGCCCCTATTTATTGAGCTGTGCCATCTCTAAACTCAGTCCTTTCGTTGGATAAAGAAAATTAGGAGTGAAGTGCATAGGCATTT
>Ga0315312_1001146_pt1 | contig 22383 bp, 24 predicted proteins | sample TDP7_MG_FD_203629 | JGI IMG/M metagenome (GOLD analysis project Ga0315312, IMG submission 203629) | Freshwater sediment microbial communities from Lake Towuti, South Sulawesi, Indonesia - TDP7 | ecosystem: Environmental > Aquatic > Freshwater > Lake > Sediment | place: Indonesia: South Sulawesi... | reverse complement strand
GGGCAATTGTCCTCCTTCCGAGATTAGGAAAGGCTGGCGTTTTTGTGTTATTAATCTAGGGTATTTTTGGCAAATTTGTATGCAGGCAATAGTTTCATGACCTGACGTAAACCTTTCAACATCTGTAAAGAATGTCGCTAAATCCGCCATGGATCATTGTTTTAAAATGTTGCCTTGTAGGAATCATTCTATTTTAATTGTTTCCTTTTTGGAAACAATACCAAAAGACTTAAATGGAACTTGCACTGCATTTAGGAACCGTTAGATTGAATGAGCTACGACCTTTAGATTTTCAAATCTTAACCTTTAAGAGTGCATGACATTTCGGCAAATACCCTAGGTAAAAATCATTAGATTCACTATCATGTTTCAATCTCAGAACCATGTTGCGGCATGAAGTAGTGAAGCAACACTAAAAGGATAGGATGAATTGGTGGTTTAGGAGGGCGAGGAATGATATCGTGGCTTCACATATTGTTGATAATTGCTGCAACCATTCTTGTTGCCATTCCCTTTATACCATCCATAATCAAAAATCGCAAACTAAAAGGCCAAGGTCAAAGGACGGTTCAAGAAGTTATAACAGAGGAACCTGAGATTATCGAGAGCAGAGGATTGAGAGATGAATCTGTGCCATTTATCGAGAGAGGTGAAGTATCTGTTGCTAAGGTGGTTGAGGATTTAAGAAGGTTTGAGAGCGTTCAAGTATGGTTGGACGAGCTGGGTAAGAAGACTTTTAACAAAGTCATGGTGGATTCATGGCTTGGTTACCTGAGAAAATTCAGCGGGTTCACAGGAATGAACCCGGATCAGCTTATTGACCTAAGGATTAATGAGCTGGCAAGCACAGATCGTAAAGAAAGGGGGCAAGCAAAGAGACTTCTAAATCGCTTTTACAATGAATACAAGGAGAGGAGTCAAGCTGGAGCGTGTGTGGCGTTCACGGCACTAAAGAGTTTTTATATGGCCAACGATGCTGCAGTAAACGTTAAGGCGCCTGAGCCAGTTGTGATGCGGGAACACACGCTCATTCCAACCCAAGAGCAAATCAGGAAGATGGCCGACCTCTGTAGCTTGCGTGATCGAGCCCTCACCGTGTTCATCGCTGAAACCGGGATGCGGATCTCCGAAGTCTTGGGGTTGAAGCAGAAGCACCTAGGCTCCGAATTCAAGACAGGCGGAGATGTCTGCGCAGTTAATCCGCCTAGAAAGAGTGGTAGAAAGGCAGGACCACAGGTGACGTTCATCTGCTCGGATGCCGTTGACCTGCTTAAGAAGTATCTTGAAGCGAGGTACAGAGAAGGAGAGGCCATCACGGATGAAAGTTGTTTGTTTGTGAGCACACGTGAGACTGGAGCGCAGCTGACAAGGACTGGGGCATATAAGATCCTACTCAAAGCGGGCATTAGATCAGGCTTGATCACTGAGAAGCAGGGGCTTAAAGCATTTCATAGTCACTGCTTTAGGAAGAGAGTTCAGACCGAACTAGAAGGCTCAGGCATCCCGTTGAATTGGGTTGATTACCTGATTGGCCATAAGCCCCGTGGAGCACAAGCATCTGCGTATTCACTGCCAACCGATGAGCAGTTAAAGGAAGCGTATCGGAGAGCTGTTCCGAAGCTGCAGATTTATAGCATCTAAGAGATTAATGCTGAATCGATTGAGAGGACCTGGCGCGTTGTCTATGGTTAGCGGGTGTCATTATCAAAAAAGTGCATCGCTTGCAACCTCTATTTGATCGACTCCCCGAAAAATTTGTAAAATACCCTAGATTAAAAACGCAAAAAAGCAATTTATCTACTCGGTAATCATCCTGATTTGCTTTCTCCATCTCGTGACAACGCTGTTAACGGACATGACATGGCTGCGCGTTGTGATTGACTGACATGAGAGGACCGAAAGCTTTTTAACTTTTGTTTCCATATTGAAACTTTAGTTTACAGTGATAGAAATGTTGTTCCACGACTATCTTGAAATGCTTTTGGGATCTAAAGTTAAAATAAAGGTCCTTAGAACGCTTTGGAAATACAGAGGGAAAGAATTTACCATAAGGGAACTTGCTAAATTTCTAGGGATATCGCATACAGGCGTCAAGAAAGTGCTGGATGATCTTGAAAAAACGAATGTCATAAGAGTGAGAACCCTTGGAAGATCTTATGCTTTCAAGCTGAATGAGAACAGCTATGGCGCAGGCATGGTAGAAAAGGTGTTTGATATGGAAGGAAGAACCCTCCTAGAGCTCAAAGCTATGATAAAGGAGAGGTTAACGTCTCCCTCTATCGCTTCAGCTGTGTTATATGGAAGCATTCTGGAGGGGAAAGAAATGCCAAGAAGCGACATAGACCTCTTAATCGTAACAAAAGAGAGGGAAAAGGTTGAAGAAGTCGTCGTTGAACTTCAAAAGGAGGCTTCTGAAAGATTTGGTAATTCTATCTCAGCATATTACATCGGCGAAGAGGACTTGCGAAGAAAGCGGGAAGAATCTCCGATTAAACAGGCCTTACAGAATCATGTCTTGATTTGCGGCAAGCCCTTGGGTGAAAGCTATGTCAGTGAGAGTTAGACACGTCGACAAGTCTGTCTTTAAGAACTACTTAAGAAAGTCTGAAGAATATTTTGGTGCAGCCCAGGAATGCTTAAGAGCTGGGCGATGGAACGCTGCGGTGATAAATGCTGTTCATTGCGGAATAAGTGCTTGTGATGCCTTGACAGTTTTCATGCTTGGTATTAGACATGCGGGAGAAAGGCATGAGGACGCTATAAGCCTTCTTCAAACCGCGGGGCTGCCAAAGGATGTCTTGATAGCCAAGAGTAGGCAGCTGAGCAGGCTACTCGGAATAAAGAATGCGGCAGAATATGAGGAGAGACTGATGGATAAGAAGGATGCAAATGAAGCTGTAAGAGATGCGGAGCGATTCTTTAGTTGGGTGAAGGAATTTTTGACCAAGTAATATTAAAGGAAAGATCCATTATGGCTGGAGTCGCTAAGGGTACGCTTTAAATAGCTGTGCAGTACGCGACGGTGAACTTTAAGGCAAGCCTTACCAAAAGCATTTACGCGGTATCTTAATTCTCGTTGAGCAGTTAATTCTGTGGAATGGAGAGTGGAATTTTGTCTTCAATGAAAATTGATTGGAATAAGTTTGATGAATTGGTTACAGAGATGGCTGATAAGGTTCGGTCGGAGTATTGGGTTGATGTCGTTGTGGGCGTGGGTAGGAACGGCCTTGTTCCAGCTGCGACGGTTGCCGAAGAATTGGGAGTTTCTGAGTTTTGTTCGGTTTCGGTGCGGTTTTATGATGATGGGAAGCCTCCTGAGAGAGTTCTGGAGAGGCCGAGGATTATGCATAATGATGTTGGTGACTTGAGTGGTAAGAGGGTTCTGGTTGTTGATGATTTTTGCCGAAGTGGATTGACATTGGCTGTGGTTGAGAAGCTTTTGGTGGAGAAGGGAGCGGAGGAGGTGAAGAGTGCTGTCATTGTTCTTAGAGAAGACGCAAAGGCAGAGCCAGATTATTATGGTTTGAAGTTCAATGGGTGCGTCATCTTTCCTTGGAACACGTGACGATAAAAGTGAACATCATAATCTATCGATCGAGTAAGGGAAAAATCAGATTCTGCAAAGATTGCGATAAGCAAAGCAAAAGGCATTGCTACACCCGCTGCCGTTTTCAAAGGGTGTAAATGTTGAGCTCTTTTTCTTCACTTGTGGGAAATCATGTATGCTTCAGCTGTTGGTGACTTATGCGTTAGAGGGGCGAACTTTAGGGGGTTTGTGACTTCCTAGGGGTCTTGATTATCCAGCCATTTTGTCTTGGGGCTATTATGCCTTTCTTGAGCATCTCGCCAAACTTGGCTTTTAGACTGTTCCATAAGCCTTCGTCATATATCGCTATTCCATCCTTTAGGGAGTCTAGTATCAGGGGATTATAGTCTTTGAGCATGGATTCGATCTCTCCCTTCGTGTACACGAATGGTTCAACCCAACCGTCTGAGAGGGTGGAGTATTCATAGAGCCTGTCTTTGAAGTCTAGCTCTTCGTGGGAGACTATGATGAGGATGTCGTGGTCGCTGTATTTGGTGTAGTTTCCCTTTGCCATGGATCCGAAGAGGGCTATGGAGACGATTTTGTCTTCTTTCTGTTTGAGAAGGGCTTCCACAAAGCTTTTGAGGGAGAGGAATCTAGGCAATCCCTGTAGCTGTTCTAGCAAGGTTGATCACCTTTTCTGAGTGTTGGAGGGCCTCATTTGCGTCGTCTTCATTGAACATGCGGACTGGTGCTCCGCTAGGGAAGGCATTTGGGTATCTTGTTGGGATATAGTAGCGGTTCAGTATTCTGCAAGCCGTCTTGATTTCGTTAGGCACTTGAATGAATTTTGAGACCTCTTCGATCAAGGCTATAAGGTTGTGGCCCGCTGTTGGATAGCCGAAGTGCTCCGTGATGGCTTTCAAAGCCTTTTCTGCGGCTTGCTGACATGCGAAGCAGCACCAGGCATAGTTGGATGTTTTGAAGAGGTCTTTTGCGGCTTTGAACTCTCCTTTGGCTTGTTCCATCCAGTCAGCGGTTCGACGCATCGATGACACCCTATTTCTTAAAGGCGTAGGCCTCTGTTCTTACAAGTCTACAATAGGTAATATAAAGTGAGACGGCTGATAAAGAGGTGTGTCTTTTGGCTTCTTAAAATTTCCATTTCTCTGTTAGGGTGGAGCTAACCTTTGTGAAAGACTGTACTGTGTATGCGAAACAGATCTCACTTTTCCATAAGCTTCGGTGGGTCAGAGAAGAATGCTGGAATAGTTGGTTAGTTTGTTTTCCCAGTTTTTCGAGCAGGGTCGTTGATGACTTCTCCCGCAGCGGGTTGACATTGGATGTGGTTAAATAGAAGCTCTTGTTTGATAAGGGGGCGGAAGAGGTAAGGATCGCCGTTGTTGTTCTGAGGGAGGATGCGAGAGCAGTGCCGGATTATTATGGTTTGAAGTTCAATGGGTGCGTCATTTTTCCTTGGGACACATGATGATAGATTATTAAATCGTATAGTTATCTGTTAAAATTAATATTTTAGTGGTAAGCAAATGTTTATGTTACCGTTTTTTAGTGTTATTATTGAGGGGATTTTTTGGTTCCCGCTATGCTTCCCAAGATGGACAAGCGGAGAGATTTTGACAGAGTTTTTCTGGATGCTATGGACGATGTTTTGAGGCGGGTGTTCACAAACCTAGTTACGAATGCGTTACAGGCCATGCTGGACGGAGGCAAACTCACGGCAAGAGCGTCCAAGACAGAAGACGCCGCGTTAATAAGGGTGGAGGACGTGTTGGTTTGAAACGTACAGAGACAGAATATTGGAAGCTGCTGTATGATGTTGCGAAGACTGTGACTTCGTCACTGGACATTAAAACAGTGTTGAATTCAATTGTGGAAAAAACGGCTAAAGTTATGGGTGTTAAGGCTTGTCTCATCAGACTTCGCGCGCACGACGAGAAGGGCGAGAAACTGGAGATTGCTGCTGTATACGGTTTGAGTGACGAATATTTCAAGAAAGGTCCCCTTTATCTCAAGACAAGTCCAATTGATCAAGATGTTCAAAATGGAAACGCTGTGACTATATTTGATATACGTGATGACCCCAGAGTGCATTATGGTGAGGAGGCTGCGAGGGAAGGCATTGTTTCTTCGGCTAGTGTTCCCTTAATGCTGAAGGAAAAGAGTATTGGCGTGATTCGAGTCTATACTTCTAAACCGCACAAATTCGAGGAAAATGAATTAGGGCTTCTTAAAGCTCTTGCAAGCCAAGCCGCCATCGCAATCGAAAATGCTAGACTGCACCAAGCGCACGCGCACGCTGAGCGGATGGTTGCCATAGGTGAGACGGCGGCGATGGTGGGTCATGATCTCCGCAACCCTTTGCAGACCATAACTAACACGCTCTATTTGACGAAGAAAGAGTTAAAGTCTATGCCCTCTCCGCCTGCAGAAAAACAGAGCATAATGAAGATGTGTGAAACACTTGGGGAACAGGTGGATTACATGGATAAGCTTGTGTCCGACCTCCAAGCCTATGCGATGCCTTTGAAACATGAAATTGTTCCAACTAACCTACGCCAGCTTCTCGATGTCACACTCTCAACGGTGATGGTTCCCGAAAACGTTAAGGTCTCCGTCAAGGTTAAAAGGAGTTTGAAGGCGATGGTTGACCCCACTTTGATGAAGCGGGTGCTTGTCAACCTCGTCAAGAACGCGGTACAAGCTATGCCTGATGGAGGCAAACTGACAATAAGAGCGTCTAAAAAGGATAAAGCCACTTTTATAAGCGTGAATGACACAGGGGTGGGCATACCCAAAAAGGATATTGATAGGCTCTTCAAGCCTTTTCCCACCACCAAGTCGGGGGGAACAGGCCTCGGTTTGGTCATCTGTAAGAGACTAGTGGAGGCTCACGGCGGCAGTATCGCCGTCAAGAGCAAAGTGGGGAGGGGCACAACCTTCACAGTTATCGCGCACGCGAGTTAAAATACCGCCAAGGAGGAGGTGAGCAAGGATGAGTGAGAAGATGGAGATCAACATCCTCATCATCGAAGACGACAGAAGCCTCTTGAATTCGTTGGCTGCCCTCCTCAGGCGGGAGGGTTGGAGGGTGGACACCGCTATGACCGGCAGGGAAGCGTTGACAAGATCCGAGAAAGGCTTCCATCATCTGGCCATCATCGACATAAGACTACCGGACATGGAGGGCACTGATCTCCTAGGTAAGCTTAGGAACGCGGTTCCTCCAATGCAGAAGATCATCTTGACAGGCTACCCTGACCTAGAAAACGCGGTGAAGGCCGTGAACCTAGGCGCAGATCTGTACCTGATCAAACCCATTGAACCTGAGAAGTTGCTTAAAGCCATCAAGGATCAGCTGAAGAAGAGAGAAGAAGAAGTGAAATACTCACAGGAGAAGGTGGGAGAGTACATCAAAACTAGGACGGCCGAAACCGAAAGGGTAAAGGGAGTAATCAAGGAAAAAAGATGATCTCGAAGCTTTTGAGCGACAAGACCGTTATGGAGATCGCTCTGATGCTTATGAAGGTCTTAGATAGGATTGAGAAAAGAATAAATAAGCCAAAGGATCAAGGTTTCTTGAATACTGACTTGAGTTTGACAGGGATGGGAGTTGAGATAGTATTTGGTTGACCTTCTGGACAAGAACATACTAGATGTGATTGGTGGCTACAAGCCTTCAAAGAAGGCGAACGCTACCCAGGCGGAGCCATCCCCCGCCTCGATTTCTGTGACGGAGTTGCAGCGGCACTTAAAGTATGATGTATCTACTGAGATCCTCGAGAGTCGGTTGAAAGGACTCGAGGATGAGGGTTTCCTCAGCTCTGAGGAGGGAAAGTGGCGTCTAACGCCCAAGGGCAAGATGCTACTCGAGGATTTTTGGGACACCCTTGCTAAGCTGAAGATCGGGGAAGAGGTGGAGAAAGAGCCGCCAAAGGTGATTGAAGCGCCGCAGAGAGAGGAAGAACCTTCAGAAAAGCCAGTTCTCCCGACGGCTCCTGAGTGGGCCAAGGGCATGGCAGAAGTCGGGGCAAAGCACCAGCAGGCTGTAAAGTTTCTTTCAGAGTTTAAGAGGAGTTACGAGGCGGGCTTGGTCTCCGAAGAGTTGTACCACTCCTTCAGAGAGCAGCTCGACAAGAGGCTGGACGAGATGGAGCGAGAGGTAGAGGAGAGGATTCAGTCTGAAAGGGAAGCCCGATTCAAGGAAATAGAAGCCATTAAAGATGAGGTTAAGCAATTACCTGCATCGGCAACTAAGATGGGCTTCGTCGAAAGGTTGGGAATAAGATTGACCGAGACTGTTCTCTTTGTGTTTTCTGGTATTTTCTTCTTTGCGACGGGTGTACTTCTCCTCGCCACGATCTACAATCCTTCGGGCATCCTTCTTTTTGGTCTAGATGCTTGGATCTCAAGTCTAGCCTTCGGAGTCGTCTTAGCCATAATCACTGGCGTCTACATTTCATTTAGAAGCCCTAAACATGAAGGCTCACCTAAATAGTTTGAGCTTGCTTTTTCTGCTTTCGTTCTAGTTGCTTCTGTTTCAGCCTTTAAGCTATTCCAGCTGGCTAGCTCTAACGGATTTGTTTGGTTCATTGGCCTTCTTAATGAAGAATTCCGGTAGAACCATGTGCTACGTTGAAGCCCGTAATCTAACATGCTAAGAGGTCTTTGTTTACTATTGGTTTTCTATTTTTGATCATCATATTCCTCGGAAGATAAAAAGAGTGCGTGCGATTAAGTCAATTTCTCTTTGGCAAGGATTAGCTCTTCTTCCAAGTATTTCATTCTATACAACCTTCTTATTCTGAGAGTCTTCTTACGCTGTCCATCTACTATTTTTTCCTCCAATGTCAGATGGCCATCGAAAAGGCTGATGGCCATGCTCTCCGCCTCCTCAGGATGCATGCCTGGGTCTAAAGTCCATAGCGTTGTTATGTTTTTGGACTTGAACTTTGTTAAGATATCGCCGAGCCATTTTCTTACAGTTTTTATGTCGTGGATTAAGATAATGTCAGATAAAATATCCAGCAAGCCACTCTTTACCTTCAAACCCTTCTCATCTACTTCGCTGAAAATTGTGTCCAATGTAATGTTGATGTTTGTGAGGTCATCTAGACTCTTGATTGTGAATACATTATGACTTTCCGGTGTTCGTAGATCCGCGTGTTCGCGGCAAAGCAATAAATAGAGATTCTTCTTTTTTTTCGCGAGTTCCATAACACTTCTTCTCCATGTCGCTGATACGTAGAGGAAGGCTTCTCTGCGGCCAATGCCTGCCTTTATGAAGCGCTCCGTTAATAGATCACGCTCATCCAGAGGTGGAGATATTAGAAGTATAGAATACCCCGCAGGCATCCCACCATATAACATATCGTCCAGCTCTTCTAACCCTGTGGAGATATGAGCCAGGTGTTCTTTCCTAGCGAAGTAGAATTTGATGATATCACTAGCGGTGCTGATTCCTAGGAGCGAGAGTTCAAGGGTGACGAGGAACCTGAAGTCCAGGATTATGGACGCTGCATGGATGGAGAGCTGTGTTAGGCCCATGCGGGAGGGGTCTCCAAACCCAAGCAAGAGAAGAAATAGGTAGAACCAGACGAAAGATGAAGCCATGGATGAAAGCAGTTTTATGGGAGACCAGTCCTCCACCATATTCGAAGAGAATGCTAGGACCGCCAAGATCACGCCGATGATAGATATCGACGCAACTATACCCCGTAGACAATTCATCAGCTCCTCCATAAAGGGAATGAACTCCTCAGGTACAAGTTGAGACACATACTGTAGTCCCAAGTTTGGAACTACCACCAAAATCATAATGTGCAAAGCCGCGAACAATACAGCCTTTATGATCTTACGCATCTTCAATCCTCTGAAGATTCTATTCATGGTTCTGGAGGAAGACCACTTCTTGCGTGAGCACGATCACTGTATTTGAAATGCAATAATAATGCTTGTTTTTATACTAGTTATGTGGTTTGTGGTTTTAATACCGTTCGCACGAAAGATTTGCTATCTATTTCATTTGGCTTCGTCGATTGAACGCGGTTCACTTGAATCAGACAACCTCTTTCCTCAACAAAAATCTTCATAGTAAGAAATGCGGATAGATATCAAAAACTCCAATATCCTTTCTGTTGCTAATCACACTCCAGATCAATGGATGGAAGAGGATTAACAGGTTTTGTCACAAGCTTTAGATTAATATTATAAATCTGCAGATATTCAAGGTAGATAAGATTCTGATGAGGTGATATAAGAGGTGTGGACGGAATTGATAGTTTGGATCCTGTTTGGTATAGCTGCTGTCGTTGGTTTCTGGGTCTTTGTGAAAATTATGAAACGTACACTGCTATTTCTTATATCGCTAGCGTTGCTCGCTACGATAGGGTATTACGTCTACGTTTACTTGCTGCCCCTGTTAGGGTTATAGAAACAGCCTTCGCGTGCAATAATGAAGTCAGGTCTACCAATCAGTTTGTTAAGGCATTAGAGAAGCTTAGTGGAGGTTCCTTTTTGTCTCCAACCTTATTTTTTGTTTTGTGGATTATAGGGTTAGTGGGGCTAGTTTGGTTGGTTGAGTCCGGGTTTTCTCCCCCTATTTTTGGGCAAGCTGGAAGTTGGCTCCTTGAACATCCCTTTGAGGTCTTAATGTTTGTCGTGATCGTCTTAATTCTTTTCTTCCTGTTTGTACCTCGAGGAGAATCGTAGGCTCATTCCAAGGCGAGAGCTACAAGAAGCCTAACAAGGAGTCGGGATGGTCAGAATTTATGGAAAAACCGAAATAAAGGGCCTATTCGCACGCGCAGTTTTTCCTCGACCACTATCCGTTCGGCCAGGTGAAGGTTTATTTCTTCAGTTTGATTTCGCTGAGAAGTAGAGCTTTCTCTTGTTGGGTGAGCGTTTCCAGTTCAAGGGGGATAAGAAGATTGGCATTAGCTTCCAGAAAGTTGAAGCGTTTTTCCTGTATCATTTTGTAGACTGCGTTGAAGCCGAAGCGGGTGATGAGATATTCAAGTCCGTCGAGTAGAACGACACAGATGTTGTCTTGAAGATATTGAGTTATAATAAGAGAAACCTCCTGTAGGGTTGATAGGGCTTTGAACCCCTTCAGGGGCCTTGAAGAGAGGAGCATGATGTCTCCCTCTTTAAGACCGTAGGTCTTCTTCACTTCCTCTGGGTCATCGCGAGTGATGCAGAGGCCTGGGATCCCGGCTTTTGTGAGGTTGGCGTAAGTTTGGAAACTTAGTTCATGCGATTCGAATAAGTAGCAATAGCCTGGTTCCACACCATTGAGTTTGTAGGTGAGCTCCATCATTGGTTGCTGAGCTTGCTTGGAGAGGCGTGCTTGCCTTAGGTTTGAGAGAACTTCGTCGAGAAAGGTCTTGTTTAGGAAATCTTGTAGGGCTTTCTCTATAGACTTGAGGAGTGTCTCACTGAACTCCTCTTCTTTGGTTTGAGCACGCATTTCTTTGGAATCGCCAGTATTTTCTGAAGACACAGTCTCTCACTAAGCAAAGAGGCTTCATCGCCAGCTATAAGTCTTTTGGTGCGATCGGTCAGTTGAGTTTTTTGTCAAAAATGTCTTTCAATGCACACTCGATGAATTGATAGATGAGCACTATAGGGCCCGGGTGGGGATCTCTCAGAGAGTAAAGAAGCTCTTGAAAAGACGAGTAAACAACACGTTTTAATAGAACTATTGTAATGTCTTTTGGGGAGTATCTTACTTGCCTAGAGAGATTCGGAGACGGAAGATTCCTGTCGCGGAGTGGATTAATCTTGGTTGGTTAAGCCTATTCATCTTGGCTCTTGCAGTCTACTGGTTTTATAATCCCTCTCTCCTTTCTGAGTTGATTGGTCTCGCTGAGAAGACCATCTCCGGGAAAACAATCGTATTTTCACAGGTCATAGTGAATTTTGTATTATTGTTTGCTTGGTTCTCCGCTCTTCGTTTTTTTGCCCTGATGATCGTTGGTATGATTGAAAAGAAAATTCCCTTAGTCATCGAAAACCTGGTCAGTGCAATTATCTCGATAGCCCTCGGCCACACTTTCAATTCCTGGTATCGCATCGGTCTTTTAACATTTGAAGTTGGAAGCATACTGCTGTTTCTTTACAGCCTACATGTGATATCCAAAGGCATTGCCAACGGATGGTTTAGAGATAATGAGCAACGTATATTGGTGGGAGACTGGGGAGAAGTTGTTATAGGGATAAGAGTTCTTGTACTTAGTTGGTTTTTTACACAAGAGAATTTCTCAATATTTCGAGGCTTCACAGTATTCCTAGCTGAGAAGTTCACCATGACCCTAGATCCATTGAGTTTTTTTGTTTCTTTCCTCGCATTTTTGGAGATTTGCCTTTTTGTGTTCTTATTGACTTGGTTTCCTATACGACTTGTTTTTACTAGGTGTAAGAAATGTGAAATGCTCTTTTTGAATATAGGTGTCCACATTTCCAGCTGGGATTCAGAGCACACATCAAGGCATAGACACTGCCCCAGATGCGAAGCAGCATGTTTTTGAGACTATCTGTCAGCGAAGGCGAATAATGGGGAATCTGTCATCTATATGTTTCACATCGCACGCGAACCACAAGAAAGAGAGGGGTTGCGTGTGATGTCTCAAGCTAGCTAGCTGGCGTGTGCGACAAAATATAAATTATGGATGACATAATCTAGTGTGCATCAATAGGTCTGCGTTTCTTCAAGTGTTGATTTGTCAGAGGAAGGATCGACTATGGCTGAATCTGCTAAGGGAACTCTTTACATTGCTGTGCAGAACGTGCTTCAGTATCTGGTCCTCTTTCTTTTTTACGTAGTAGTCACTCGCGTTCTCGGTCCTAGTGACGTTGGGAAGATATCCACCCTTTTGTTTTTCATGACGATTTTTACCGTCTTTACCCAGTTTTCTCTTCCTGTGGCCTCTGCAAAGTTCATTTCGGAGAGCATTGGGAAGGGGCAGGCTGCTGTAGCTGGGGCAGTAGCAGAGAAGGCTTTTAGGTTAGTTTTGCTCTTCTCCGTTCCTTCGATGCTGCTTGCTTCTTTTCTGTCTCCTTGGATTTCCACCATCTTGTTCGGAACCGACGCCGATGCGGCTTCACTTATGGTCATTGCTGCTGCCTCTGTCGTTCTCAACATTGCCGCCCTGTATGATGGTTATCTGAGGGGGTTGGGCAGGTTCAGGGAGATGGCTTTGGCGGGCCTAACTTATATCGTCTTTAGTAGACTCATCGGCGTGATGCTCGCTTGGCTTGGTTATGGTGTTCTGGGGGTTGCTGTGGGCTGGTTTCTGGGAGCGGTTGTATTTCTGGTTCTATCACGCTTTTTTCTGGGCGGTAAGCTTTCCCACTCTCGGGAAGGGGAGTTTGGTGTTAAGGCCTTGCTTGCCTATTGTTATTCCGCCTCAACATACACCATTGTAACAACAGTTCAGAGCTGGATCGACGTTATGATACTGTATGTTTTGACATCAGATTTGGCTTTGGAGGGCATATACTATCTAGCTGTTACTGGCTCCGCAATAGTATCTGTTGTTTGGAAAGCCATCACAACAACTATATTGCCCTTAATCTCTGCCAAGCATGGCAAGGGCGGAGATGTGGACAGAAAAATAAGCGTTTCAACGCGTCTGCTAAACTTAGCTGTGCTCCCTCTTAGCCTAAGTCTGGCTGCAGCGTCTCAAACCGCCGTGGTTCTTGCTTATGGACCCGCCTATCTGCCTGGCGTTCTGCCATTTGCTGTCTTGACCATGCTGTCGATAGTTCAGGCTTACGAGGCCCTGTTCGTTACGGTTCTTCTGGCAGTTGGAGAAACTGGGGCCTTGATGAATATCGGTCTGATCTCATCCGTTTCAGACGCGGTCGTCATAGTTGTACTCGGAGGGTGGCTAAGGGTTATGGGCGCTGTTGTTGCGAGAGTGGTTATGTTCTTCGTGTCTCTGACTTTGTGCTATTGGGAAGTTAAGAAAATTCTTAGGTTTGCTATTGATGTTGACTCCTTTAAGAGGGCGCTATTGCTTTCTACTGTAGTTGCGGTGCCGATAGCATTCGCGGACTCAACTCTTATGAATGTTTTTCAGATGAATCCGTTCGTGACCCTGTTGATAGATGGCACAATTTTCGTGAGTGTGGGCTTGTTGGTTGCTAGGAAGTTTAAGTTGTTTAAGGTTGAGGACATTGAACTTTTGAGGCAAGCCTTGCCAAAGCGTTTACACGGTCTCATAGGTTTCGTTGAGCGGTCAATTCTATGAAATGGAGAGCAGTATTTTGTCTCTATTGAGATTTGATCGGATAGGTTTGGAGTTGGTTACGGAGGTAACTGAAAGAGCTCGATCGGAGTATGAGGCCAATGTTGTTAGGCAATGGATTCAGAAACTTTAATATTCTAGGGAAACTAGAAAATCTTGGAGAATCATCGATCTGTGGCCTCCGTGGGGGCTATCGGTTGCACTAGGCTTGCATTATGCTATAACTTAGTCTCTTAAGGTTAGGAGTCGATTAATGAAATAGGTTAATGGAGGAGGGTTGAAGATAGGAGAACGGGTCGATCGCTCGATCGAGAGGTTACAGATAAGCGAGGAAAACTTCAAGGCTCTGGCCGAGAATGCCTTTGATGGCATCTTGATAGCTCGATCCGTTGAAGGAGACACTGTATATGCGAATAAGCGGGCCGCTGAGATTACGGGTTACAGCGTCGCCGAGCTGCTCAAGACCAGCATCAAGGACTTGGCTCATCCTGATGAGTTCAAGAAGATAATGGAAAGATACAGAAAAAGGCTTATGGGAAAACCTGTCCCGAGTCGGTATGAAACCGTCATAATCCGGAAAGACGGAAAGAGCATGCCAATAGAACTGGCCGCCACAAAAACGATATGGCAGAAAAAACCCGCCGATATAATCTTCTTCCGCGACATCACAGAACGCAAGAAAGTGGAGGACCAATCTAAGAGACAAGCTGAGTTGATGGAGAAGACCTTCAACAGCATGACCGATGCCGTTTTCATCCTCGATGCCAAGGTTCCTCCAACTATGCTCGAATGCAACGATGCTGCCTCTGCAATCTTCGGCTATGAGGAGGGGGAGATGCTGGGCAAAACTGCCAATCTTCTCCACGTGAGCGCCAAAGCCAAAAAGGAGTTTCAGTCTCTTCTAGATTCTGCTGTTGAGGAAGGGCGCCTCCCTTTCCACTTGCCCGAGTTTAAGATGAAGCGTAAAGACGGTTCCGTCTTCCCTTCCGAGCACATGGTGGAGCAGCTACTGAACGATGAAGGGAAGCGTATCGGATGGGTCAGCATCGTAAGGGACATCACCCAGCGCAGGAAAGCCGAGGAGGAGCTAAGGCACAGCGAAGGGAAGTTTAGGAGGCTGTTCATGGGCAACCCTGAAGCTGCCGTCTACTTGGACTCAGACAATCGCATATTGGATGTTAACCAACGCTTCGAGGAGCTTTTCGGATACCTTTCAGATGAAATCAAGGGGAAACGTATCAATGATGTGGTTGTACCAAGGGACAAGATGGAGGAAGCAAGGATGTTGGACAAGAAAGCCAAGAAAGGATATTTTTCATATGAAACAGTTAGAAAGAGGAAAGATGGAGCCTTGGTCCCGGTATCCATGTCCTCTGCCCCAATCATCGTTGAAAAACAAGTGATAGGCGGCGTGGTATTGTACAAAGATATTACGGAACGCATAGAAGCGGAAGAGAAGCTTAGGAAAAACGAAGAGAAACTTCGAGGCATCTTCTTCACAATGACCGATGGTATAACCCTCGTGGGATTAGATGGCACAATTCTAGACTGCAACGACGCTGTTCTTCGCCTTCACAACGTATCTAGGGACGAGTACGTGGGCAAAAACGTCTACGATTTTATAGCTCCGGAAGATCGTCAACGGGCCATCCGAGAAGCGCCCGTAGTCTTGGAGAAGAAGACGCTTCGCAGCGAGGTGAAGGCCTTCAGAAAAGAGGGAGAGTTCTTCGACGCAGAGATTAATGTATCTCTGCTCAGGGATGCTTCGGGAAAACCAAATGCTTTTCTCGGAGTGACCAGAGACATCACTGAGCGCAAGCGGATGGAGGAGAATATGAAGGCAAAGGATAGGATCTTAGCAGCATCCATTTCTCGTTCACGTGAATTGGAAATGAAGAATAGGTTCATATCCGCCATTACTCATGAGTTGCGGACCCCGCTAATCTCCATTAAGGGTTACGTGGACTACCTGCTTACAGGAAAGCTGGGACTCTTGTCCGAGAAGATCGGTTCGAGCTTGGAAGTTGTGAAACAGAATACTGATCGGCTTCTCAACCTAACCGAAAATTTGCTGGACACCCGGCGCTTAGAATCTGGAAGGCTCGAATTAGACTTGAAGCCTATAAAATTTCGGGAGATCATAGACCACTGTGCTAGGGAAATTCAACCCTGTCTCAAAGAGAAGATGCAAAGCCTTCATCTAGAAGTTTCAGAGGAACCCTTAATGATCAAGGGAGACAGTGTCAGGCTAAGCCAGGTGGTAGCGAATCTCCTTAACAACGCTTGCAAATTCACACCAGAGAAGGGCGATGTGATCCTTCGAGTGGTAGAGGAGGAGAACATCATCAGGGTTCAGGTATCAGACACAGGCATCGGGATCAAGAAAGAAGACCTTGAAAGGGTCTTCCAGCCTTTTGCATCTATCAGGAAGCCTGAATACTTCAAGGGTACAGGAATAGGCCTCAGTGTAACCAAGGGTCTGGTTGAAGCTCACGGAGGAAAGATATGGGCTGAGTCTCCTGGTGAAGGAAGAGGCACAACATTCACCTTAATCCTGCCCAAGCGGAAGGAAAAGGAGGTGAGTTAACTTTGCCGGATAAAATTCTGGTTGTTGATGATGAAGCCGACACCAGTAACCTAGCCAAGCTGATTCTGGAAGGGGAGGGGTATCAGGTGGTCGTTGCCTCTGATGGAGAAGAGGCCCTCCAGAAGGCAGGTTCTGAGGGACCGGACCTCATCCTCTTAGATTTGGTAATGCCTGGTAAGAGCGGTTTAGAGGTGTGCAAAACTCTGAAGAGGCAGACCAAGACTAAATTTGTCCCTGTGTTGATGTTCACTGTTCTCGGAAGAGAGGCGGATAAGAAGATGAGCAGAGATGCAGGGGCTGATGGTCACTTCGTCAAGCCCTTCACGCCAGAGAACCTAGTCGTCGAAGTGAAGAAACACCTGGAGAAGACGCGGTCTGAAAAGTTTTCCAAGGCCCTGGGTTTGAACAACACTCGGCTGAGGGGCCGAAAGATCCTCTTAGAGTTTGATCCTGCTACCCCATACGAGAGGGTTGTACGAGACTTCGCATTGGAAGCTCGGGCCAACGGAGAGGCAGTTACCATCTTAACCAATACAGCAAGCACCGTGCATCAGGCAGTTGAGGGAGAGGAGGGCATCGAGTTTGTTCCTCTGACGGAGGGGATGACCCTCTCACCCATCCTAGGATCCTATTTAGCTAGCGCGCTAGATAGGATCCTAGAAACTAACGCTGGGAAACCTTTAGCCTTGGTCTTCGATAACCTGACGGATCTTATTCTCTCCATGGGATTCCAGTCTGCCTATAACTTCACAAAAAACACCCGGGAAAGGCTGTCGGAGCCTACTCTTACCGCCATGTTCCTCTTGAATCCTAAATCCCACCCTCAAAACGAGACCCATGCCATCAGAAACCTTTTCAGCGACCAAGTGACCTACGGAAGGGATGGGCTCACCCCGGTTAAGCTGACCCATCATGCGCGCTTTTGAAATCTAAACAGAACCCGGTCACAATGAGATATGTCTAAATTCTCCTTAAGTGCTTTTTCAAAAAATATGGTCAAAGAACTCTCCTTTTGTAAAAAACTTGACGTTCTGGGCTTTTTTCTCTTCTTTAAATACCCCCAACAACCTCAAACAATCTACAGATATCAGTAAGTGCTAAGAAGCGATGTACAAGTTGTCTCATAAATGCCAAAATTACACTAACATCGGAGATGTTCGATTCAACGAATTGCTACAAGAGGCCATAGACAACACCCTTACTAATACTTTGGGCGAGAATGCTAAGAAGGAGTTATACATCTATCTAAAAGCGGTTCTCTCATTGGACAGGAATAATGTTGGCAGAGAGCTTGAAGCCTTTCATACTGGTTTAAGGTTGCTCTTTGGCTCAGGCGCCCTCAGTATTGAGAATGCTATCTTGAAAGAGTTGTTTTCTAGGATTGGCCTAAGCATTCACGCTGAGGGCGACTTCTTGAACCTCGTTAAGAAGGCGAGGGCCCACTTCTCCCCGCGTAAGAAAAGTCGAGTCTTAGGTGTGATGCTCCTCTTTAATCACCCTATGGTCACGTGATCACTCCTTTGGCTTTTTTCTAAGTCTTTGATGTAGTCTTTAAAGCGGAGTGGTTCTGTTAAGTTGTCGGTTGATTGATCGATCCAAGAAAAAAGGCAACCTAGATAGCGTTTCACACTGTCTTCACTACGCCTGCTTTTGGTCCCATTATGATGGCTGTTGAGTGCGCCAGCAAGAGATCCATTAGCAGCTTACACCCTCCCTCTTTGATGACGATATCTGAATCGTAGGCGCATATGGCAGTCAACGGGATCTCTAGAGTCCTATGCAGTACGTTCTCATACTCCACAAGCTCCTCAATCATCTTATTCTCGAGGAGGCAGGCCATCTCTCCCGTAACTCTCAAGCCTTTAAAGCCCCTCTCAGTAGTTTCATTTAATAGCTTCTTCCACAACCCCATTGTCTTCGCCACATTAAACTTTCCACCAATTATGTACCATTCTCTGTACTCGATGACCCTGAGAGCACCCCTCTCCTCATGCCTTTCAACGTCTATGCTAAACTCTCGCATAGCTTGCCTAATCTCTTCAGGACTCTCCTCGCCAGCCACATAAGCTGCTGCTTCACCACCATCAAGCCCAGCCTTCAGATATGTAAAGAGAACAATACGCTTGTCTTCTGGATTCGTGTAGAGCAAAATCACATGGTCGGTAGCCTTCAAGTTCTTAACAAACTCAAAAACTTCGTTCTTCTCCAATGCTCAGCCTCTCACGTTAAGCGTGTTCTAGTTTAAAACCATTTCAAGCGCATATAACTCTTGCCACATTCAACCACCACGTCTCGATCAAACTGTGGCTACATTTAATGATAGGAAGCTAACTTCATCACTTAAAGTGTCACTTCAAAAAAACGTTTCAAAGCGTTTTTGCAGAAAAGTACTATGGGGGAGAGGACGACACATGCCCTCCCTCTTCTCTCTTCGCTTGCCTCATCCAATCCTGAGTTCTCCTCAACAAGAATCCCTCTGGTAAAATCTATCATCTTGAGATCATATTCTTTAACTACCAAATATAGGGGATGGCTGGCTAGCGAGAACAGGAACAGAAGCCAAAACGAGGTTAGTGTGCACCGGGTTGACTCTAACCATAAAAAGAGTGGCATTCAATAAAGCTTCAAAGGAGGGGCTCACAACATCTGAGTTGGTCAGAAACATAATCATAAAGGAGCTGAAGAAAATAGGTAGCCCCCAAAAACAGGACAGAAATCCTATCAAAAAAGCGCGTGCAGGAATCAGAGGTCCCTAAGAATACCCTACAAGGTTCCTATTAAGTCTCATTCCTAGTAAGAAAGCATAGCTGACTTGCATAGGCGTGATCTCACCTAGCATCGTTACCATTCAGCTTCTACCCCAAGAATCTCATCAATGTACGCTTTTTGTCTGACAACATCGTGAAGTGGCCTATAGATCATAACCATCAACGGTATGTAGAAAACATACTTAAGGTCACTTCTATTCGCTGAGAGCACCAATGCTGAAAAAGAAGATATCGTTTCGATTAGGGCATAAAAGGCGACGACGAGTAACAAGATTTTCAAAAGCATCTGCCAATAGAACACGGCGAGGTATATCGCCCATATATTACGTGCAAATAAACTGACTATGTCTATAAAAATCATGTCGGGGGTTCCAATCATCCCTGGAGCCTTGAAGAATGGTCGGAAAAGCATATTTCTGTGCTTCTTAAGGGACTGTATCTCGCCTCTTGCCCATCTAATCCTTTGTCCAATCCATGATCGCAGAGTGTCTGGTACCACTGTATATGCCAACGCCTCGCTGGCGAATTTGACTTTCTTCCTTGTCTTGTGTACCTTTAGTGTCAAATCGAAATCCTCACTCATAGTGTCAATATCATATCCACCCAAACCCTTGAGGATCCCCTGGCGTATGGCTCCGAATGCACCTGGAACTATTAAAAGAGTTCTAACTATTGATTGGTATCGTCTTCCCATTTCCATCGCCATCATATATTCGTAGGCTTGCATCTTCGTTAGTAAGTTCGACCTATTGAATACGCGGACGTTCCCTGAAACTGCCCCAACATCAGGATCAGAAAGTGGTTTAATGATGTTTACTAGTGACTTTCTCTCCATGAAAGTATCTGCATCGAAAGGAATTATTACGTTTCCTGTTGAAAACGGAAGTCCAGTGCTCATTGCCGAAGCTCGGGTTCCACTACAATGCTCTCTTCGAACTAACTTGATGTGATCTTCATATCTCGATGCTTTATGATAGGTTCTGTCGGTTGATCCATCATCTATGACTATGATCTCCTTTTTTCCAGGATAATACGCTTCCACGAGCGTTTCAATGCATCGTTCAATGGTTTTCTCCTCATTATGCGCAGCAACTATAATCGAAACAGATGGATAGTCAACATCTGCTATTTTAGGTGTGAAAAATCTGCTATATAACCAATGAAGCAAGAGAATCACATCTTTTCCAATTACTCTCGGCAAATCAATTATTACAGGAATGATCATGATCCAAAATGCTTGCCAAAAACTTAACCCCAAGAGAGAAAGAAAAGAGTCAAGTGCCACTGAAATGTATGGACTAAAGAATAGGCATACCATGAGGACTAAAAGGACTAGAGCTCCAATTGTAACTGAACTCGCATGCAAGCGTGATCTAATGGGTTTAGTTGCTCCAACTTTTGCAAGCTTTTCGTGTGCTCGTTTACTGATCTTTTTTGCGAAGACAGAAAGTATGACTGCGAATACTATGAGCAATAGGAATGCCATGAGCGATAGACTGGCCACAACTATCAAGGTTAGAGCATTTTCCAATATCGACCGCATGCTCCCGGGGCAAAATTAATCTTGAATCAATCGATAAATAATATATATGAACGCTCATTATTTTAAGGTAGTCATTGTTCTAGATTAGAAGGTAAATTAATATGCTGCTGATCAAGGATCCCCGGGCGATTAGGCTCGTTGAGCGGTTGCTTGATGGACGGATAACAGAGATTAAACCCGAAATCGACATCACCAGCAAGCTCGGCTTCAGATATCCCTTAACCGACTCCATTCTTGAAACCCCGAGCGATGAAAGCATTAGAATCATGGAAGAACTCATCGGGTCAGGAGTTCTGAAAAAGTCTTTTTACGACAAGCTTCCCAAATGTCCTAGCTGCGGAGGCTTTGAGATTAGACCCGGATCCCATTGTCCTAAGTGCGGTTCCGCTCACCTCACCAAGGGCACAGTAATAGAGCACTACGCGTGTGGATACGTTGGATTCGAAAGGGAATTTCAGGCCGAGAGGGCGAGTGAAAAAGGCATAGCTCCATCGTTGACATGTCCTAAGTGTAATAAGGAATTGAGGCAAATAGGCGTAGACTATTCAAGACCCGGGTTCTTCTATAAATGCAATGGCTGTGAAGAGATGACTGACAAGCCCGATGTCAAGTGGCATTGCTCAGACTGTGGGTCTACCCACACTCACAGAGAAATCGCTGAGATAGATGCCTGCTCCTACCGACTTAATGAAGCCAACAGAAGAGACGTCGAGTTGGAGATCATACCCAAACGCCAGATTCAAGAATATCTTGGGAAGGAGGGATACGAGATCCAAAGCTCTATCAAAGTCATGGGCAAGTCTGGCGCTGAGCATGAGATAGATATCTTCGCCACTAAGAAGACTGGGTTTATGGAACATAAGTTGATTGTAGGAATCAGCAGCGCTGAAGACGCGGTAGGACAGGATGAAGTGCTAAAGCTCTACGCCAAAGCGGTTGACATCGAAGCCGACGATACCATACTCGTCGCTATCCCAAAACTCGACGATGTCGCCCGAAACTTCGCCGTTCACTACAAGATAAAGTACGTGGAAGCCATTCAGCTCAAAGACGCCGTAGGCAAACTCTTCGAAAAAAGTCCGTCACCTCCTAAAAAAGAGGTTGAGTTAGGGACGTAAGTGGAGAATGAAATCATGATTGCACAAGAAAAACCGAGTCTCGAAACAATAGCTTCATTCTTTAACATAATCGGATTCAATACAAGCATCAAACAAACCGTTGAGGGAAGATCAGGTGCAAGATACATAATTGACATAGTCGCAAAAAAACTAGAAGCACCCATAGAACGCTTCATCTTGGTGAAGTGCAAACTGCCGGACAAAGCAGAAATCCTCCGCGTCGACGAAGTTACTGAGTTCTGGGCAAGAACCTTTGACATTGGCGCCGACCGCGGCATAATCATAACCACCTCTAAGCTGGACGAGAACGCCGAGAGGTATGCCCGGTTCAACAAAATCCCAATAATCCAAGGCAAGAATGTGGACGAGCTGAAAAAAGATATACTGCTACAATGGCGCGAAGAATACAGAGAAGACATAAAGAAAAAGTAGACAATCGCGCGCGAAGACTGTGATCCCCTACTACCTTTAATAAACGCGTTCCTCTGGAAAGACTTGAATGCCTTTTTCTGTGATCCTGAAGGGATGCATTTTCGTGCTGTGGTTTACACCTCTCATCTTCAGTATCTCAAC
>Ga0315312_1001145_pt1 | contig 22413 bp, 19 predicted proteins | sample TDP7_MG_FD_203629 | JGI IMG/M metagenome (GOLD analysis project Ga0315312, IMG submission 203629) | Freshwater sediment microbial communities from Lake Towuti, South Sulawesi, Indonesia - TDP7 | ecosystem: Environmental > Aquatic > Freshwater > Lake > Sediment | place: Indonesia: South Sulawesi... | reverse complement strand
CCCGCGCGCAAGCATGCCACCGATCCGGGAGACGTAGAAGGCAACCCGGTCTTCGCCTACCTCGAGGCGTTTGATCCAGACTCTGATTGCGTGTCGGACCTCAAAGAGAAGTATCGCGCGGGTCGGATCGGAGATGTCGCGCTGAAGAGGCATTTAGCAGACGTGCTCGATGCAATTCTCACCCCGATTCGCGAGCGGCGCGCGTCGTGGGAACGTCGCCGAAATGAAGTCCGCGAGATGCTCCTGTCGGGAACGGAGCGCGCACGCGCGGTGGTCGGAAACACACTCCGTGAAGTGCTTGCGGCGATCGGTCTTCCGGCCGCCCTGCAAGGGCAGGAGACGCGCTCCTGCCCTACAAAGTACGAACCGGGATTGTAGGGCGGGCGTTCCCACGCCCGCCGCCGGCTGGCATGGGAATGCCAGCCCTACAGCACGGCGCCGCTGCTGAAGGTAGGGATGTTTTCAACATGCGGCGTGAAGATGTTTAGCTATGGAGGAGCTGCGATGCTGCTCATGATTGATAACTACGATTCTTTCACCTACAACCTGGTGCAGTATCTCGGCGAGCTGGGACAGGAGATTGCGGTGTATCGCAATGACCAGATCACGGCGGAGGAGGTGGAGCAACTGTCACCGGAGCGGGTCGTGGTTTCTCCGGGGCCGTGCTCGCCATCGGAGGCGGGAGTCTCGAACGAGATCATCCGGCGGTTGGCGGGGCGCGTGCCATTATTGGGGGTGTGCCTGGGCCATCAGTGCATCGGGCACGTCTTTGGCGGCGAGGTGGTGCGCGCCCCCCGCTTGATGCACGGCAAGACCTCCATGATCCACCATGACGGCAAGACCATCTACCAGGGGCTGCCCAATCCCTTCGAGGCCACGCGCTATCACTCCCTCATCATCCGCCGCGAGACGCTCCCGGACTGCCTCGAAATCACCGCGGAAACAGACCAGGGGGAGATCATGGGAGTCCGCCACAAGGAGTATGTCGTCGAAGGGGTGCAGTTTCACCCGGAGTCCATCCTCACGCAGTGCGGCAAGGATTTGCTGCGGAACTTCCTGGCGATGTGACCCTGCTTCGCCAGAGGCTACGCAGGGCGAAGGGCTGCTGTAGGGCGGGGTTACCAAACCCCGCCTGGCGGGCATTGGTATGCCCGCCCTACAGAAGAACGGCAACGGCGCGCATGCAGAGACATGCGCGCCCTACAGGAGAGGCAGATGATTGGTGAGGTGATTCGGAAGGCGGCCGAGAGGCAGGACTTGACCGCGGGCGAGGCCAACGCGGCGATGACTGAGATCATGTCCGGAGATGCCACTCCGGTGCAGATCTCCGCCTTCCTGGTGGCGATGCGGATGAAGGGCGAGACGGTCGAGGAAATGACCGAATTCGCCCGCGTCATGCGAGAGCATGTCCTCGCGGTCCGACCCACCAGGCGGCCCCTGGTGGATACCTGCGGCACTGGCGGGGACCTGATAAAGACCTTCAATGTCTCCACCGCGGCCGCCTTCGTGGCCGCCGGGGCGGGCGTGGCGATCGCCAAGCATGGCAACCGATCGGTCACCAGCAAGTGCGGAAGCGCGGACGTGCTGGAAGCCCTTGGCGTTCGCTTCGACCTGACTCCAGAAGAGGCGGCTCGCTGTGTGGATGAGATCGGGATTGGCTTCATGTTCGCGCCTTCGTACCATCCCGCGATGAAGCACGCCATGCCCGTGCGGCGCGAGCTCGGCCTGCGCACCGTGTTCAATATGCTCGGACCTCTCACCAACCCCGCGGGAGCGGAGGCCCAGGTCCTGGGCGTCTACGCGCCTGAACTCACCGAGTTGCACGCCAGCGTGCTGCACAACCTCGGCTCCCGGCGGGCCTTCGTGGTGCACGGGGCTGGAGGGCTGGACGAGTTCTCAACTCTCGGCGAAACCCGAGTCACCGAGCTCCGCGACAGGCAGCTCCGCACCTATAGCATCACCCCAGAGGACTTTGGCCTGACGAGAGCGCTTCCCGACGCGATCCAGGGCGGAAGCTCGCAGGAGAACGCGCGGCTGCTGGTGGAAGTCCTGGAGGGCAATGCCGGCCCCGCGCGAGACATCGTGGTCCTCAACGCCGCGGCCGCGATCGCTGCGGGAGACAAGGCGAAGACCCTCCAGGAGGCGATGCCGCTGGCCGCGGAGTCCATTGATTCCGGCGCGGCCCTCGCCAAGCTGCGCCAGCTTCAGGCTTTCTGAGCACAGCCGATGATCCTGGATGAGATTCTGGCGCACAAACGATCGGAGATTGCCAGGCTTCGGGAGCGGCACCGCAATTGGGAGCCGCCCGCGGTTGCGCCTAAGCGGCGGGACTTCGCGGGAGCCCTGCGCGGCCAGGGCATCTCGCTGATTGCGGAGTTCAAGCGGCGCTCCCCCTCGCGCGGAGACATCCGGTCGGGCGCCGATCCGGCAGATCTGGCCCGCAGCTACGAGCGCGCCGGCGCGGCCGCGCTCTCGGTGCTCACTGATGAGCGTTTCTTCGGCGGAAGTCTGGAGGACCTGGCGAGAGCGCGCGGCACCGTCTCGCTCCCCGTTCTGCGCAAGGACTTCCTCATTGATGGCTGTCAGATCGCCGAGTCCGCCGGGCCAGAAGGGGCGGATTGCATTCTGCTCATCGCTGCCGCGCTGGATGCAGGGCAGCTTCGCCCCCTTCGCGAGCTTGCCGCGCGCTGCGGCCAGGCGGCCCTGGTGGAAGTGCATGACGAGGCTGAGGTGGAACGAGCGCTGGAGTGTGGGGCCGAGATCGTCGGGATAAACAATCGCGATCTGAAGACGTTCGAGGTGTCGCTGGATACCACATTGCGGCTGAGGCCGCGGATTCCGGAGGGGGTGATAGTTGTGTCAGAGAGCGGCATCTATACCGCCGAGGACGTATGCCGGCTTGCTGACGCAGGCGTGGATGCCATCTTAGTGGGAGAGGCGCTGATGGCCGCACCGGACCCGGCGGGTAAGATAAGGGAGCTATTAAGCGTGTAGGCGAGGGCGGCGGGCATGCAGAGACATGCCCGCCCCACAGGAAAGATGACGCGCATCAAGATCTGCGGGATCACGAATCTGCAAGACGCGCAGTGGGCCGCGCAGTGCGGGGCCGACGCCCTCGGCTTCGTCTTGGCCGAGAGCCCGCGGCGGATCGCGCCAGCGCGAGCGCGGGAGATACTGCGCCGGATCGAACCCTTCGTCACCGGCGTTGGCGTCTTCGTGGACCTTCCGGCCGAGGAAGTCAAGTCCCTCCTCGGCGCCACGGGCTGCGCAGTGGCCCAGCTCCACGGAAGCGAGCCTCCGGAGTACCTGGACCAGCTCGCCCCGTACGCGGTGATCAAGGCGATCCGCGTTGGCCCAGCTCTTGACGCGACCCACGTCGGCCGCTATAAAGGAGTCAGCGCGATCTTGCTCGATACCTTTGTGGAGGGGAGCGCGGGTGGGACCGGACAGCGATTCGATCCCAAGCTGGCCGGCGCGCTGGTGCAGGAGGGTTGGCGTGTGATTATGGCGGGAGGGCTCACCCCTGAGAATGTGGCCGACGTGGTAGCCTCGGTGCGGCCCTATGGGGTAGATGTCAGCACCGGAGTGGAGCGCGCGCCGGGCAGCAAAGACCCCGAAAAGGTAGCGCGGTTCATCGCCGCGGTGCGGGCGGCCGACCGCTCTCTCTACTGAGATGGCCGGCCCCCGCAGGCAGCCTCCCACTGCGCCAGCCGTCCACTTCGGCCCTTTCGGCGGCATCTTCGTCCCCGAGACCCTGATGGCCCCTCTGCTCGAGGTGGCCGCCGCCTATGAGTCGGCCAGACAGGACCCGGATTTCCAGGGAGAATTGACCAGTTACCTTCGCGACTATGTCGGGCGGCCCACGCCGCTCTACTTCTGTCGCCGGCTGACAGAGTGCTGCGGGGGGGCGAAGATCTACCTCAAGCGAGAGGACCTCGCCCACACCGGATCTCACAAGCTCAACAACGCGGTGGGGCAGGCCCTGCTCGCCCGCCGCATGGGGCGGGCGAAGCTCATGGCCGAGACCGGGGCCGGCCAGCACGGGGTGGCCACCGCAACGGTGGCCGCTCTCTTCGGGATGGGATGTGACATCTACATGGGCGAGGAGGATGTGCGCCGACAGGCGCTCAACGTCTATCGCATGCGCCTGCTGGGGGCGAACGTCATCACCGTCACCTCCGGCAGCCGCACCCTGAAGGACGCCATAAACGAGGCCTTCCGGGTGTGGATGGCCACCGCGGAGACGACGTATTATCTATTCGGCACCGCGGCCGGGCCGCACCCCTACCCCACGATGGTCCGCGAGTTTCAGTCTGTGGTCGGTCGAGAGGCGAGAGAGCAAATGCTTGCCCATGAAGGAAGGCTTCCCGACTATCTGGTGGCGTGCGTGGGCGGGGGCAGCAATGCCATCGGGCTCTTCCACCCGTTCCTGGAGGAGGATGTTCACATGGTGGGAGTGGAGGCCGCGGGGCGAGGCCTGGAGACCGGAGAGCACGCGGCCTCCCTCACCGCTGGCTCCGAGGGTGTGCTGCACGGGGCGCGCACCAAGATCCTCCAGACCCCAGAGGGCCAGATACGCACCACCCATTCCATCGCCGCCGGGCTGGACTATCCCGGAGTGGGCCCGGAGCACGCCTACCTCCAGGCGACAGGACGCGCCAGCTACGTGGCCGTCACGGATGCCGGCGCGCTCGAGGCCTTCGAGGCCCTGACGCGCCTGGAGGGCATCATGCCCGCCCTGGAGAGCGCGCACGCCGTGGCCCAGGCCATGGAGATGGCGGCCGGCTTGCCCCCCGAGGCCATTGTCCTGGTGAATCTCTCGGGCCGGGGCGACAAGGACATCGCCGAGATCGAGCGGGTCCTTGCGGAGCGGCCGCGATGAGCCGCATCGCGCGTTGCTTCGAGGCCCTGGCGCAGGAGGGCGACGGCGCGTTGATCGTCTTCCTGGTCGCCGGACACCCGGATGCCGAGAGCTCCTGCGAGCTTCTGCTGACCGCGGCGGACGCCGGGGCCGACATCATCGAGCTCGGCATTCCTTTCTCCGACCCCCTGGCCGACGGCCCGGTGATCCAGGTTGCCTCCCAGCGCGCGCTGGCCAGGGGAATGACCCCGGCCCGGGTACTGGACATGGCGGCCGCGTTTCGTGGCGCGCGCGATACCCCTCTTGTGCTCATGACGTGCTATAATCCGATCTGGCAGTTCGGGGTGGAGAGGTTCGCCGGAGAGGCTGGGGCGAGAGGAGTGGATGGCGTGATCGCCACCGATCTCCCACCGGAGGAGGCGGGTGAATGGGTGCGGGCCGCGCGGGCCAACCGCGTGGACACCATCTTCCTGGTCGCGCCCACCAGTCCGGTGCCGCGGGTGAAGAAAGTTGTTGATCTTGCGACCGGATTCGTGTATTGTGTTTCCCGGATGGGAGTGACCGGCGCGCGGGATCAACTCCCCCCGGATCTGGCGGGTCTTGTGGGGAGAATCCGCGCGCAGACCGACAGGCCGGTCGCAGTCGGATTCGGCATCTCTCGACCTGCGCATGTGGCCGAGGTGTGTCACATCGCAGATGGCGCAGTAGTGGGAAGCGCCTTGGTCTCGCTTATCGAGCGCGAGCAGGAGTCGGTGGGTCTTGGTTCGAAAGTAAGAGAGCTGGTGGAGCAGTTGAAGGCGGGAACGCGAGGTGTCCGGCCCGCGAATGTCCGTCGCTAGCAGGAATCCATTCGGGAGGGCCGGTGAGGCGGAAGCTGGGAAGGGGAAGGCGGAAGGATATGTTCTCGAGGATCGCCCTGGCGAAGATGATTGACTACTCTCTCCTGAGGCCGGATGCCACCGACGACGATGTGATACGCTATTGTGATGATGCCATGGAGTTGCATTTCGCCTGTGTGATAATGCTCCCATGCTGGTGCCAGCTAGCCGAGCGCAGGATGCGAGGCTCCGATGTCAAGGTGGGAACGGTGATCGCCTATCCTCTTGGTGCTGTTCCCACTTCTGTGAAGGTCTATGAGACCCGCCAAGCCATCAACAACGGAGCCGCAGAACTCGATATCGTCATCAACCTCCCGGCCCTGAAATCCCATGACTATGCCACCGTCCAGCGAGACCTGGAAGAAGTGGTGACTGTCGCTGACCTCGCCGGCCTCACTGAGGACGGCGAGGACATTTTGACCAAGGCAATCGTCGAGGTTGGCCTTCTCACCCGCGAGGAACAGACCCGAGCCTGTCGTATCGCGAAGGCGGTGCGCGCCGACTTTATCAAGACCTGCACCGGCACAGGCCCTCGGGGGGTCACCGTCCAGGATGTGAAACACATCCGCCAGGCCGTGGGGCGGGAGATGGGAGTCAAGGCCGCGGGCGGAATCCGCACCATCGAGCAGGCGGTGGCCTTGATCAACGCAGGGGCCAATCGCATCGGCACCAGCACCGGAGTCGCCATCGTCCAGGCCTACGACCAATCGCAGGGCGCCCTCACCGAGGAAGTCCTGCGATAGCTTTTCCCCGGAGCCGGGCTCGGCCCCGGCAGAGGTCTAGCGGTGAGGCGGGTTCGCCTATACCAGGTATCCTCTCTAGTCATTCGCCAGCGCCACCTGGGAGAGACCGACCGCATAGTTATCCTTTACACCCGTGAGCGCGGCAAGCTCTCTGCCCTGGCCAAGGGGGTCAACAAGCCCCGCAGCAAGTTTGCCGCGGGCCTGCAGCTCTTCTGCCATGCGCGTCTCCAGTTAGCAGCCGGGCGCTCCCTCGAAGTTGTGACTCAGGTGCAGCCCATTGACACCTTCTATCACCTCCGCGAGGAGTGGGTGCGCTACGCCCACGCCTCCTATGTCGCCGAGCTGCTGGACGCCCTCACAGACGAGCAGGCCCCGGACCAGGCCTGCTTCGACCTCCTCCTCGCCACCTTGCAGGCGCTCGACACGGGAGGAGATCCGGCCACCCTGGTCCGGGGCTTCGAGCTGAAGCTACTGGCCCAGTTGGGCTATAGTCCTGAACTCAACGTGTGCGTCTCATGCGCAGCCAAGGTCGTAGGATCGAAGGCAGGATTCTCGGCCGCGCAGGGGGGAGTTGTCTGCGCGCGGTGTCTCTGCGCGGAGGGCGTGGCTCCACTCTCCCCAGGGGCGCGGCGGGCAATGCGCGATCTCATGCACCTTCCACCTCAGGAGCTAGCAGGAAGGCGACTGGGAAGCGGAGCGAGGCGGGAGCTGGCCCGCGTCATGCGCACCTTCGTGGACTATCACCTGGCGCGGCCGCTCCGCAGCGCCGAGTTTCTCTCCCGCTGACTCCAGACCAGGAGCCGCCCCATGGACAATGCCGAAATCGCCGAGGTACTCTCCGAGATCGCTATCCTGCTTGAGATCAAGGGGGAGAACCCGTTCAAAGTCCGCGCCTATCAGCGAGCCGCGGAGACCATCCAAAGCCTCACCCAAGACCTCTCCGAGATCCGCCAGCAGGGCGAGCTGCGCTCCCTTCAAGGCGTGGGGGCGAGCATCGCAGATAAAATCGCCGAGCTGCTCGACATCGGCAAGTGCGCCCACCACCAGGAGCTGCTGCGGGAATTCCCCTCCTCGGTGTTCGACATGCTCCGTGTCCCCGGCGTTGGCCCCAAGACCGTGAAGCTGCTGCTGGAGCGAGAGGGAATCGCCACCCTAGAGGCCCTGGAACAGGCCGCCAGCGCGGGCCTGCTGCGAACTCTCCCAGGCCTAGGAGAGAAGACCGAACAGGAAATCCTGCGTGGCATCACCCGTCTGCGCGAGTACAGCAAGCGCACCAACCTCGGCCTCGCCTGGGCTATTGCGGAGGGGATCATGGCCCAGCTCCGCGCGGAGGCCCCGGTGGATCAGATGCAGGCCGCCGGGAGCCTGCGGCGCATGAAGGAGACCATCGGCGACATAGACATCCTGATCACCTCCGACAATCCCGAGCCCGTGATGGATCGCTTCGTGAGCCTCGACCTGGTGGCCGAGATGCTCGCTCACGGGCCTACCAAATCCAGCATCCTCACCGAGGCGGGCATCCAGGCCGATCTGCGAGTAGTGGCCCCAGAGTCATTCGGTGCCGCGCTTCAGTACTTCACCGGCTCGAAGCAGCACAACGTGAGGCTGCGCGACCTCGCTGTCCGTCGTAAGATCAAGCTCAATGAGTACGGTGTCTTTCGCGTCAAGGGAGAGCACGACGAGCGCATCGGCGGCCGCCTGGAGGAAGAGATGTACACCGCGCTGGGCCTTCCTCTGATCCCGCCGGAGATGCGGGAGGATCAGGGGGAGATCGAAGCTGCCCGCGAAGAAAGGCTTCCTGAGCTGGTCGAGCTTTCGCAGATACAGGGCGACCTTCAAACGCACAGCACCTGGAGCGATGGCCACCACACCGTCGAGCAACTGGCCCGCGCCGCGAAGGCCCTGGGCTATCGCTACCTCGCCATTACCGATCACTCTCCCTCCCAGACCGTGGCCAACGGTCTCAGCCCGGAGCGGTTGAAACAGAGGCGCAAGGAGATCGAAGCCGCTCGCAAGGCTGTCCCAGGTGTCGCCCTCCTCGACGGGACCGAGGTGGACATCAAGCGCGATGGCAGCTTAGACTATCCCGACGAAGTCTTGGCCGAACTGGATTTCGTCGTCGCCTCAGTGCATTCGGGATGGAAGATGGATCGCGCCGCACAGACCTTGCGCATCGTCAAGGCCATGGAGAATCCCTGGGTGGACTGCATCGGACATCCTACCGGCCGCCTCATCGGGCAGAGAGAACCCTACGAGCTGGATATGGAGGCCGTGCTGGAGGCCGCGGCGCGCCTGGGCGTAGCGATGGAGATCAACGCTTACCCCGACCGGCTCGACCTGAAGGATGTCCACGCACGCCGCGCGAAGGAGCTTGGCGTCAAGCTCCTTATCAACACAGACGCCCACTCCGCGGATCAGCTCTCCCTCATGCGCTTCGGTGTCGCCACCGCGCGGCGAGGTTGGATCGGACCCGGGGAGGTGCTCAACACTCTTCCTCTCTCTCAACTGCGCCGCTGGCTGCGGCGGACGCGCGCCCATCCCAGCCGCGCCCCGGCCCGGCAGCGAAAATGACAAAGAGAATCTTTTCCCTCGCGAGAAGGAGTGAAGAAACGAGGAGGAGAACAGGTTTGCCGCCGGGTGATGAGCAACCCGTCACTACTATCAGGGAGGTGATCCGGGTGACTAAGGCCGAGCTGATTGACGCAGTGACCGAGGCGACAGAGCTCAAGAAGAAGGATGTCACCGCTGTTGTCGAGGCCGTCTTCGAGGCCATGACCGCTCAACTGAAGAAGCACCAGAAAGTCCAGATCGTGGGCTTCGGCACATTCAAGCCTCGCCGCCGCAAGGCCCGCTTGGGTCGCGATCCTCGCACCCAACAAGCGGTTCCCATCCCCGCGTCCTGGTCTCTGAGCTTCCGTCCCGGAAAGCAGCTCAAGAGCATCATCAGCGGCCGGGCTGGCGAAAAGCGGCCACGCTGAGGCCCCTCGCTGGTCCCTTTGACAGACTTGTCCCTGGTGGTATAATGCAGCCAGCAAGACCTGCGCGCAGCGGCGCGACGGGGCGTGGCGCAATTTGGTAGCGCACCGGCATGGGGTGCCGGGGGTTGTCGGTTCGAGTCCGGCCGCCCCGACCATAACTTCTCGGCTTCCGGCCAGAAACCCCGCTGCTGCCTCGCAGCTTTTCCATTTGGAGAACCACCCTGTCTCTTGCACAGAAGGCGCCGACGCACCCTGGGCTTGGGGCTCATTGTTGCCCCTTCGGCATTGCCTCCCTCTTTGGTTCATGCTATCATGTACTCGGACAACTAGAGTCGCGCCCTGCGGTGTGCGTGATTGCTCCTGGAAGCTTTGAGCCAACACCAACATCCTGGGAGCCAGGGACTGGCGGTCAAGTGGGAGCCCGGCCTCTCGACCGGGAAGCACGCGGCCGACCAGCGAGGCACCCACCTGCTTCGGCAGGTTCAAAAGCTCATGGGGCACACGGCACTCGCGGGGCGCCTTTGTATGGCCTGGTAGCCTAGGCCAAGCAATCCCGAGCACAATGCCGGCCCCAATGGTCTGCAATGGCCCGGGTGCGCTGTCCGTGCTTGCCCTGCCCGCTGGCGCTGGACTATAATGTCCCAGTCAATGGCCCTGGATCAAGACTCAGAGCGACTTGAAGGGGAACTCGACAGCTTCGATCCGTCGCGCCGCAAGGAAGCGCTTTGTTTGCTGCGGGAAAGGATCACGAGCGGGGAGATTCCCTTGCCCTGCACAGGCCTGTACGTCAACCTCCACTGTCACACCTTCTTCTCCTACAATGCCTACGGCTATTCACCAAGCAAGCTCGCCTGGCTAGCCCGCAAGGTAGGGCTGGCCGTGGCCGGGATCGTGGATTTCGATGTGCTTGACGGCCTGGAGGAGTTCCTCGAGGCGGGCAGGCTGCTGGAACTGAAGACCTGTGTGGGCATGGAGACCAGGGTCTACGTGCCGGAGTTCGCAGACAAGGTCATCAACTCTCCCGGGGAGCCAGGGATCGCCTACTTGATGGGCGTTGGCTTTCCGACCTCCAAGCCGGAGCTAGCCGCGCGCGACTTCTTGTTCAGCCTCCGCGCTACCTCCGAGCAGAGGAATCGAGAACTCCTCGCCCGCGTGAATAACTACCTTAGCCCAGTCGTTCTGGACTACGACCGGGAGGTGCTTCCGCTCACTCCCTCGGGGAACGCAACAGAGCGACATATCTGCCTCGCCTATGCCCGCAAGGCGCGCTCGCACTTGCCCGACTACCGCGAGCTCGCGGCCTTCTGGGCCGCCAAGCTTGGAGCAGACACAAGCAGCCTCGATCTGCCAGAGGGCTTTGCCCTTCAATCTACCATCCGCGCTAAAACGATGAAAAAAGGAGGTGTGGGATACGTCCAACCAGGGAAGGGATCTTTTCCCGAAATGGCCAACACAAACAGGTTGATTCTGGAGATGGGTGCCATCCCCACCCACTGTTGGCTCGACGGAACCTCCGAGGCCGAAGCCAGGATAGAAGAACTGCTTGAGGTAGCCATGCGCAGCGGCACCGCAGCGGTGGACATCATCGTGGACCCCAACTACGCGAGCTGCCCTCCAGAAGTAAAGGTGAGGAACCTCCTCCGGCTCGTGGAGCTGGCGGAAGAGCGCGGCTTGATTGTGGTGGTGGGCACTGAGATGAATCTCCCCGGTCAGAAGCTCGTAGATGAAGTTGCCTTGCGAGAACTCGCGCCCCTGCTGCCGATCTTCCTCAAGGGCGCGCACATCGTCTACGCACACTCAGTGCTCCAGCGAAAGGCCGGCCTCGGCTATACTAGTGACTGGGCGCAGAGGCGCTTCCCCACTCACACAGAGAGGAATGAGTTCTTCCGCAGGGTGGGCAGTGCCCTACAGCCATCTCGGGAAGATCTCCTGGCCGGGCTCAGCCAGGATGCGACGCCGAAAGCGATCCTGGAGAAGATGCGCGCTTGATTGGCACTAAATGAGGTCAACATGAGCTATCCCATTCCGGAAATCCAGCGGGCCATTCAGCTAGTGGGACCGGAGGAAGTGATACTCAACGAGAGCAAGCGGGTCTTCGCCCCGCGAAGCCGGCAGGTCCTCTGCCAGGTGGAGGCGGTCGGGCTGTGCTTCTCCGATCTCAAGCTGGTGCACCAGTTCGCCTCCCATCCCCGGAAGTCGGAGATCATCTCGGGGATTGACCAGGAGGTCCTGAAGGAGATCCCCAGCTACGTACCCGGCGATCGGCCCACCGTGCTAGGACATGAAACCGCGGTGCGCATCTCGGCAGTCGGCGACGAAGTGGCAGACATCAGGCCGGGAGAGCGCTACCTGGTGCAGACAGACTATCGTTGGCTGAGCACCGCGAGCGCGAATGCCGCCTTTGGCTATAACCTGGAGGGCGCACTTCAGGAATTCGTGCTCCTGGATGAGAGGGTGATCACTTCGCCCACGGGAGAGACGACCCTGATCCCGGCATCGGAGGCCCTCTCCGCCGCAGCCATTGCGCTGGTCGAGCCGTGGGCCTGTGTGGAAGACTCCTATGCCGTCAGGGAACGCCAGGGCGTGAAGCCAGGGGGACTCATGCTGGTGGTGGCCGACGCAGATCTCCCCAGGGATCTTTTCATCAGCTTCCTGAAACGATGCGGAACCCCCGGCCACATCACCTGGGTCTCCCGGACATCTGCCCCACGCGGTCTTCAGGTTCCCGTCAGCCGCGCCGCGCACATCGAGGCAGCCGACGACGCGCGCTACGATGACGTAGTATATGTCGGTGCTTCCCCAGACAAAGTGCAACTACTTCTCGCCAAGATCGGCCCGCATGGGCTCCTCAACATCGTCCTTTGCGGCAGACGCCTCGGACGCCCGGTCCTCTTGCCAGTCGGTCGCATCCACTATGGCGGCATCCGGATTGTGGGCACGCCCGGCCCCGATCCCGCGCAGTCCCTGCAAACCATCCCCTTCTCGGGAGAGATCAGGAGGGGCGACCACATTCACGTGGTCGGCGCAGGTGGACCCATGGGGATGATGCATGTGATCCGGAGCCTCTGCCAGGGGGTGCCGGGAGTGTCCGTCCTCGCAAGTGACACAGATGACAGCCGCTTGCAGGCCCTGTGTCGCATTGCCGCTCCCATCGCAAGAGCGCATGGGGTCCCCTTTCGAGCTTACAACCCCTTGAAAGAAACGGTAACAGAATCATTCGACTATATCGCCCTCATGGCCCCGGTTCCCGGGCTGGTCGCGCAAGCTGTCAATCAAGCTGCCAGGCAATCCATCATCAGCATCTTCGCGGGGATCCCAGACCACGTGACCACGGAGATTGACCTGGATGCCTATATCGAGAACCAACTCTACTTCATCGGCACCAGCGGTTCGGTCTTGGAGGATATGAAGGCCGTGTTGGCCAAAGTGGAGGCGGGAATCCTCGACACCAATCTCTCCGTAGCCGCGGTCAGCGGACTTGAGGGCGCAGTGGCAGGCCTGCGGGCCGTTGCTGAGCGACAGGTGACCGGAAAGATCATCGTCTATCCAAGATGCAGGGGATTGCACCTGGTGTCTCTTGAAGACATGCAGGAGCAAATGCCGCGAATGGCGGAATTCCTGGACAACGGCATGTGGAACGGCCGCGCCGAGCAGGTCCTGTGGGAGATGTGGGGAGGCGAGAAATGACAGACACAGAGAGGGGGCGAAGGCTCATGGATCCGGCACTGAGGCACCTAATGAGGGTATCGAAGAGTGTCGGCCGGGACCCTTCCCTCGTCCAGGGCGGGGGCGGCAATACCTCGGTCAAGACCGTAGACGGCCGGCACATGTACATCAAGGCGAGCGGCACAGCCCTCAAAGACATCACTGAGCAGCGAGGCTGGTGCAGACTGAGGGTGGACTCGGTGCTGGCGATTCTGGAAGATGAGTCCCTGGTAGAACTAGATTCTGCGGAGAGAGAGAGCGAGATCGTACGACGGCTGGCAATATGCTGTGAGGGCAACGCCGAGGCCGAGTCCCGGCCCTCTGTGGAGTCCCACCTGCATGCCCTGCTGGGCAGGTGTGTCGTGCACCTCCATCCCATCGTGGTCGGTGCCTATGTTTGCGCCAGGAACGGCCAGCGCGAGCTCCAGCGCCTCTTCAAACACGATTCCCCTCCACCGCTTTGGGTGCCCTATGTAGACCCGGGATATAAGCTCGCGAAAAGGGTAAAGCGGTTGATTGCTATCTATGAACGCCGCTGGGGAAGATCACCGTCTGTCCTATTCCTGGAGAACCACGGTCTGCTTGTCGCGGCCGCCACGCCGGAGAAGGTACTCGAGCACGTGCGCAGGACTATCGCAGTCTGCAGCAGCAACTTGGGGCATGCGCGCGTGCGCCGCCGCAAAGCCCCTCCTCGCAACGAGGTCGTTCGCCTGAAGCTGGCCATTCGGAGAGGGATTTTCCAGGCCACAGGACGATATGTGGCGGTGGCCCACTTCAGCGACGATTGCCTCGCGGCTTTCCTCGCGCGAAGAGACGCGCAGGCCCTCATCTCCCTTCCTGCGCTCTTACCGGACGAATTGGTCTATGCCAATGGGCCCCCCTTGTGGCTGGAACCAGGCGATGCCGAGTCAGTGAACGGTAAACTCAAGCGGCAGATGGAGCGCGGCGAGATGCCGGCGGTGAGCTTCCTGGTCCCGGGGGTCGGGCTCTTTGCCGCGGGTTCAAAGAAGAGCATCCCGACTATCACAGAAGTCGCGGCGGCGGCGCTCTTAGTGCGCGCCGCAACCGTTGATCTTGGCGGCCCAGAACCTCTCACCAGGCGCCAGCGAGACTTCATCATTCACTGGGAGGCGGAGAATTTCCGCAGGGAGATCGCGCGTGGCCCCGAGGCCGGAGAACTCATGGGACGCATCGCGGTGGTAACGGGCGCCGGAAGCGGCCTTGGGCGGAGCATCGCCATAGGCCTGGCGAGGGCCGGGGCCTGTGTCGCGCTCGCCGATCTCGATCTACCGTCCGCAGAAGAGACCGCATCACTCATTAGCAAGGAAGCGCCCGTCCCTTCCAGCGCGGCCGTTCGCTGTGACGTCACCGCCGAGAAGGAGGTTGACCAGGCGTTCGCCTGGGTCCTGGACCGCTGGGGCGGGCTGGATATCCTGGTCAACGCCGCGGGGATCGCGCCGCCGTATGCCCTGTCGGATCTGCCAGTCGAGCAATGGCGAGCCGCACTTGAGGTCAACCTCACTGGCTACTTCCTCATGGCCAGGGCCGCGGCGCGCATCATGATCCAGCAGGGCATGGGGGGTAGCATCATCAACCTGAGCTCCAAGTCCGGCCTCGATGCAAGCAGGAGCAACACCGCCTACAATGCCACGAAGGCCGGCGAAATCCACATGGCGCGCGGTTGGGCGCTGGAGCTCGGCGAATATGGCATTCGGGTCAATTCAGTCGCTCCGGGAAATGTCTTCGAGGGCTCCAAGATCTGGAACCCAGAGTATATTCGCGCCTGCGCAAAGAAGTATGGGATCAAGCCGGAGGAAGTGATCCCATACTACGTCAACATGACCGCCCTCAGACGAAGGATCACAGGGCTGGATGTTGCCAACGCAGTGGTCTTCCTGTGTTCAGACAGGGCGCGCACCATTACCGGACAGACGCTTGTGCCTGATAGCGGCCAAGTGATGGTTCGATAGGAGAAATCCGTGGCACCGCATGCGTTGCTGGCATTCGATCTCGGAGCCGAAAGCGGCCGAGCATATCTTGGCTCCCTGCATGGCCACCGGCTTGAGGTCAGAGAATTGTCCCGCTTCCCCAACACCATGGTCAACCTCGGGGGGCACCTGCACTGGAACATCGCGCAACTGTTTCAAGAAGTGAAGAATGCGCTGGCCGCTTGTGCGGCCGAGGTCACGCCCAGGCCCGCCAGCCTCGCCGTAGACACCTGGGGAGTTGACTTCGGCCTGCTTGCGTCGGACGGCAGCCTTCTGGGTCTCCCTTATGCCTATCGGGATGGCCGCACCGAAGGCGCCATGGAAGAGCTTTTTTGCCGCATCCCCCGCCCGCGCGTGTATGAGCTGACAGGCGTGCAGTTCATACGGGTCAACACCCTCTTTCAGCTCATGGCCATGGTCAGAGACCAGTCACCGCTCCTCAAGATAGCGAGCGACCTCTTGCTCATGCCCGACCTCTTCAGTTACCTCCTCTGCGGTGAGAGGAGGACCGAGTTTACCATCGCCACCACCTCCCAGCTCTACAACCCCACAAAGCGGGATTGGGAGGACGAGCTCTTTCTTGCACTGGGCCTCTCTCCCGATCTCATGCAGGAGATTGTCCCGCCGGGAACTGTTCTTGGACTTCTCAGGGGTGACATCGCCCGGGAGACAGGCATCAGTGGGGTGCCTGTGGTCGCAACCGCGAGCCATGATACCGCCGCGGCGGTAGCCGCGGTGCCAGCCGAGGGCGACGACTGGGCCTATGTCAGCTCTGGCACCTGGTCCCTCATGGGCGTGGAGAGCCCACAGCCCATCATCAGCGACCAAACCCGCGACTTCAACTTTACCAACGAAGGGGGAGTGGAGGGCACTTTCCGTGTGCTCACCAACATCATGGGCCTCTGGCTCCTTCAGCGGTGCCGGGCCGCTTGGGCCGCAGACCGCCAGAGCACCTACCAGGACCTCATCCAGGCCGCCTCCTCGGCCCCCCCTTTCAAGGCCGTCATAGAACCCGATCATGCGGACTTCCTCAATCCGCCGGATATGCCCGCCGCGATCCAAGCATTCTGTCGTCGCACCAATCAACCAATCCCGGAGACCATAGGAGAGCTTAGTCGCTGTATCCTGGAGAGCTTGGCCCTCAAGTACCACATGGTGTTAGACCAAGCCCGGCTCATCTACCCACGCCCCATCAACAGAATCCATGTCGTCGGCGGTGGGTCCCGCAACGAACTGCTCTGTCAGTTCGCCGCCAACGCCACAGGGCTTCCGGTGATAGCAGGCCCGGCCGAGGCCGCCGCTGTGGGCAATCTCTTGGTGCAAGCATTGGCCTTGCGCCACATAGCGTCGCTGCGAGAAATACGTGACATCGTCAGACTGTCATTTGCGGTCGGGCGATACGAGCCCCAAGAGCCACAGCCGTGGCACTCCGCCTACGACCGCTTCCGCGAGCTGCACGATCAAGTCGCCGCCCAAGGAGGCTCGCCGTGAGCGAGGGCATTACAGAACAGGCGTATGACTTCGCCAGAGAACGCTATGCCGAGATAGGCGTGGACACTGACCTCGCGCTGGCCACCCTGTCGCAGGTCTCGCTGTCCCTCCACTCTTGGCAGGGCGACGATGTGCGAGGCTTCGAGCGGCCCGATGCCTCGCTCTCCGGGGGCGGCATCCAGGTGACGGGCGGCCATCCGGGAAGAGCGCGCTCCATCGAGGAGCTGCGCATGGACCTCGACAAGGCTTTCTCGTTGATCCCTGGGCGACACCGACTCAACCTCCATGCGATCTACGGCGAGTTCGCAGGCAGCCCAGTCGAGCGCGACCAGATCGGCCCTAAGCACTATCGCGGATGGGTGGCCTGGGCGAGGGATCGAGGCCTCGGGCTGGACTTCAATGCCACCTGTTTCTCGCACCCCAAGGCCGACTCCGGCTTCACCTTGAGCCATACCGATAAAGGGATACGAACCTTCTGGATCGAGCACGTCAAATGCTGCCGCGAGATAAGCGCCTCCGTGGGGCAGGATCTGGGCACTCCCTGCATCCACAATCTATGGATCCCTGACGGCTCCAAGGACGCTCCGGTAGACCGCTGGTCTCGCCGCCGCCTCTTGGAGCAGGCCCTCGATGAGATCTACACCATCGCATACAGGCCCAGCGAGATGAAGGATGCCCTGGAGAGCAAGCTCTTCGGCCTCGGTAGCGAGTCCTTCGTCGTCGGGTCCCACGAGTTCTATCTCGGCTATGCCCTCTCTCGCGAGAAGATGGTCTGCCTCGACCTCGGTCATTTCCACCCCACCGAGTCTATCGCCGACAAGCTCTCAGCCATTCTCCTCTTCTCGGACGAGCTGCTGCTCCACGTCAGCCGCGGCGTGCGCTGGGACAGCGATCATGTTGTGGTGCTCAGCGACGAGGTCCGCGCGGTCATGGAGGAGATCGTCCGAGGTGATGCTGTCGCGCGGGTGCATCTCGCCCTCGACTTCTTCGATGCCAGCCTGAATCGCATTGGCGCCTGGGCCATTGGAGCAAGGGCTATCCTGCAAGCTTTGCTGATCGCTCTCCTGCAACCTCACGAAAGGCTGAGGGAGATGGAACGGGCGGCCGACTACTTCGGACGCTTAGCTCTGTTAGAGGAGACAAAGACTCTCCCGTTCGGGGCAGTATGGGACTACTATTGCCTGAAGATGAACGCTCCTGTCGGCGCAGCCTTGATCAACGAGGTCCAGGACTACGAGGTCAACGTCACACGTCACCGTGGCTAGAGCGCAGGAGGATGGAAGCCGTCGCCAGATCTATCAACGGAGAATCGGCTCCTCAACCAGCCAGGATCTTGCTTGTCGCCCCCTCCGCACACGGCGGCCTCGCCCAGCAGGTGATCTCACTTCTGGACGGCCTCCACCGCGAAGGCTACCATGTGGGCGTTGCGTGTGACCCACACGGGCCAATCGCGGCGGCCGCGCGGCAGCGGGCGCTACCAGTATGCGAAATCGCCATCTCCAGCGGCACCTCCCCATCCCGCGTCGCACTGGCCGCCGCTCACCTGGCGCGCGCAATGGGCCGACTGCGCACCCAGATCATCCACACTCACTCCTTCGGCGCCACCGTCGTGGGCGTCCTGGCTGCCCCCCTCGCGCGTGGAGCCAGCCTCTTGCTCACCATCCACAACTATCCACCCGGCGCACAGGCGATGCGGCCTCGGCGCGCAGACCATCGCTGGGCCCTGCGATTGGCCTTCCGGTACGCTCGGAAGATAATCACGGTCTCCGAGGCACTGCGACGCGACCTGCTCACCGCCCACCCCCAGCTAGCCCACAAGAGCATCACCATTCCCAATGGTGTCGACACCCGCGCCGCACTCGCCCGAGACCCCGCGGCGACCCGTGCCGCGCTTGGGCTCTCCCCCGAGGGGCCCCTGGTGGGCATGGTGGCCCGCTTAGCCCCTCACAAAGGCATCCCTGAGTTCATCCGCGCGGCGCGCTTGGTGGCCGACGCGCTGCCTTCCGTTCAACTTGTGCTTGCGGGAGACGGCCCCTTGAGGCGCGACGCCCACTCTCTGCACCAGGAGCTGGACCTGGGGCATCGTCTGCGCTTGTTGGGAGAGATTGAGTCCGGCCGCGAGCTCATCGCTGCCCTCGATCTTCTCGTCATCCCCTCCACCTCCGAAGCCTCCTCCCTGGTGGCGATGGAGGCCATGGCCTTCGAGAAGCCGGTTGTCGCCACCTCGGTCGGCGGATTGCCCGAAGTCGTGGGTGACGGCGAGACCGGCCTGCTGGTGAGGCCAGGTGATCCACAGGCGCTGGCCCACGCCGTGCTCACCTTGCTGCGCGACCCCGAGCGGGCCAGAGAGATGGGACAACGCGGCCACCGCCGCGCCCTCGCGCATTTCGATGTCCACCAGATGTTGGAGCTGACTGAAGCGGTCTATGCTGATCTCCTTCGGGAGAATCTCCAGGACGGAGGTGTTTCCACATGAGCCGCGCCTGTCTGGTGGTCATAGCCCTCTGTGGAGTGATCTGCGGAGTGTGCTCCCACTGCTGGGCCGGCGATCGCAAGCTCCTGATTGCGGTCCTCGATCAGATCACCTGGCATGATCTGCTCGAGGACCAAATGAAGGCACCCACACTGCATGGGCTGGCAACTCAGGGCGGCGTAGCAATGATGTGCGCCCGCACCGCACGCGGCCCAAGCGGCGGCTATCTCACCATTGGCGCCGGCTCTCGCGCCTCTTCCTGCTCCATACCAGACACGTGGATGTCTGCTGAAGGATACGCATTTCAGGCCCAGGAAATGCGCGATGGCATTCCCGCGGGTCGGTTGTACACTGTCTATACCGGTTGGCCCGTCGGCAACAATGCCATAGTGCACCTGGGCATCGGTGAGCTGCTGCGTGAGAATTTCTCGGCCTCTTACCCGCTGCGACTCGGCCTGCTGGGGGGCAGACTGCGCCGATCCGGCCTCCGCGTCGCCTGCATCGGCAACGCGGACACTCCGAAGTCCCCGCACCGGGAGCTCGCCGCCATCGGCATGGACGAGCAGGGGCTGGTTCAGATGGGCGATGTGGGCCCTGGGCTGGCGCGGCTGGATTCCTCGGTGCCCTATCGCTATACCACCGATCCCCAGCGGCTCGTCTCAGCCTTCCGCCGCGCGGCGGGCATGGCAGACGTGGTCGTCTTGGAGCTGGGCGAGACCTCGCGCGCCGCGGAATACGCGGGCCTCATGACCTCCGCCGCGGCGCGAGCGACACGCCGGGGGGCGATCGAGAGAGCTAATCGTCTGCTGGGCGACGTGCTGGCCTCCGTCGCACCAGAAGAATGGGCCGTGTTGCTCATCTCCCCTACTGTGCGAGAGCCCGACCCGCAGGAGCGGTTTGCCCCTCTGAGCCCGGTCATCTTCTTCGCCCCCGGACAACCGCCAGGGCTCCTCACTTCCCGTTCCACTCGCCGCCCAGGATTGGTGGTCAACACCGATGTCGCCCCCACCGTCCTCAGCTACTTCGACCTGGAACTTCCATCAGAGGCCATCGGTCGCCCCATGACCTGTCAGCCTGTGCCTGGACCCGACCAGGCCCTGGCCCGGCTCAAGGCCGACCTGCTCCGCCACGACGTGGCTGATTCCGGCCACCGGCAGACCTTCCGCTGGCTGCCTCTCCTGGCCACCATCGCGCTGGGAATCACCGCCCTTCTTTTTCTTCTCGGCGAACGCGCGCCCCACAGCGCTCGCATGCTGCTGAGGGCTTTGCTCCTTCTTCTCCTTGCCGTCCCTCCTGCCATGCTCTTGGTCGCCATCTATTCCCTCTCCGCACCACAGATGCTGGCCGGCATCGCGGGCGCCTCCCTGGTGATCGCTCTCGTCGGAAGCTGGGTCACCGGAGGGCGCTCCGGCCATGTGGTCCCGGCGCTCACCCTGGCAGCTCTCCTCAGCTACGACTTGCTCCGCGGCCAGCACATGCTCCAGTGGTCACCGTTCAGCTACTCTCCGGCCGCGGGAGCGCGCTTCTATGGCATCGGAAACGAGTACGGCGGCGCGCTCCTGGGAGCAGCCCTGCTCTCTGCTTCCGGGTTGCTCTCGCCACGTCAGCACTCCGCCTGGGGCGAACGCCCCCTGGCCGCCCTGCTTCTCGCCGGCATCGTCGCCTTGGTCGGCTCTCCCCGCTTTGGCGCCAATCTCGGCATGGCCCTCGGCTGCGCAGCCGGATTCACTGTGTTCGTCCTTTATCTATGGCATGAGCGGCCAACTGCTGAGGACCTGATGGTAGGTGCGCTCCTCGCGCTCGCCATCGTTGGGGCCGCCATTGCCGCCGACATCATCCTCCGCGGCCCCGAGGCCTCCCACATCGGCCGGTGGTATTCGTCATTGAGGTCTCAGGGCTGGGAGGCCGCCGCGCAGGTCATCCAGCGCAAGTGGGCGATGAACTGGCTCCTCACCCGCACCTCCCGCTGGACAGGTGTCGCCATCATGGCCCTGGTAACCTATCTGCTGGCACTGTTGGTGCGACCTCGGGCGCTTGGGGCCGGGTGGCAGGCTCGCCCCTGGCTGGCCCCCGCCGTCGGCGCATGTCTCGTGGGAGCTGCTCTTTCCTGGCTGGTGAATGACTCCGGGATCGTCGCCGCCGCCATGGCTTTGCTCTACGGAGCTGGTGCTCTCGGCTACGTCTGGCTCGGCGAACAGGCCTCGCCCCCTTGAGCGATACCGCCGACTTGCCCGCCCTCCAGGAGGCGGGTAAACCTTTGGCGGACACAAGTTCGCGTTTTCCCTTTCAGACTTGACATCCCGCCCCCCCCCCCGTGCTATACTATGTGTAGCTGTCATCCGTGTCGAGTTCCTCTCTGTGCGACAGCGTATACGTCGGTACAGGAGGTGCACATGTCTGACGAATGGACGCGGTCTGGCACAACTCTGTATCAGACCAACGACGGCGATGTGGTGCAGATTCGTCTCACGACCCCGGATCCTCCCGACCCTCCCGATGTGGCCTTCTCCTTTACCCCATTCGAGCGGCGGCGTGGCCGCCTTCTACAGGTGGCTCGGCATCGCTTACACACCCAGCGCCAGCACTCCTGCCCTCAAGCTCAGGCCCGCAACCGATCTCGGCGCGAACACCCACTACCCACTGCTGCTCCTCCAGGACCACAACCAGAACAATATGGCGCGCTGGGAAGCCAGCGGCAGCATTGATCTCATCCGCAAGTTCCTCAAGAACGCGGGCAAGATCACGTTCCAGTCCGAGGTGGCCGAGCAGACCCAGTACACTTGCATGTTCGAGAAGGATGGCGACTTGTACTAGGAGACCAATGCCGAGTATGAGGGTGCCAACTCGAATCGCATTGACCCGCCGCCATGACTGACGAGCGCGAACAGCAAGCCCAGAATGCCCTTTCTGATGCGGACATCGAGCGTCTCAAGCGCCAGCGCTTCCAGCAGCGCGTCGAGCGCGTGATGGAGGTCATGAGGGAGCAGCGGATTGACTGGCGCGGCATCCCTTACATCACCCCAGAAGGCCGCATCGCCGTCAGAGTAGTCCCCGTCGAGATGGACCAACCACCACGAGCCCCATAATAACAGGGTTGGGCAGGAGCTTGACTCCTGCCAGCTTTTCTTGGAGGTGCTGTGAAATGAACCTGCGCCGCTTGATTCTCGTGCTTTTTGCCCTCGTCTGCCTCTCCGCGCCTCCCGCGCGCGCCGAGGAAGAGGTAATCGAGGCTTGGCGCAGCCCCTTCGGGGTCGCCAGGGCTGTCTCTGTAGACCCTACTGACGGCTCCTGCTGGG
>Ga0315312_1001144_pt1 | contig 22435 bp, 20 predicted proteins | sample TDP7_MG_FD_203629 | JGI IMG/M metagenome (GOLD analysis project Ga0315312, IMG submission 203629) | Freshwater sediment microbial communities from Lake Towuti, South Sulawesi, Indonesia - TDP7 | ecosystem: Environmental > Aquatic > Freshwater > Lake > Sediment | place: Indonesia: South Sulawesi... | reverse complement strand
AAGCTTCGTGCACGCCTTGCATCTCTGTCCAAAATGGGCTTGTATCCGAGTTTGCGGAGTTCGTTCAAATAGGCCTCTTCTGTCCTGTTTTGGGCTTTGCCCACGATCTTCGCGACCGTCACCCTAGAGTCGCCATACTCTTTCTTCAGCAGTTTGACAGCTTCACTCAAAACAAAGCCTGAGCAAATCTCGATCCTCTCGTCTTCGGCCAGACCGAGTCTCCCGACCAGTCGAAGGACTATCTTGGCGGCCTCATGAAGATAGGTTCTCTGTCTGAATCTTGACTTCTGAAAATGTCCTACGTCTACAACCTCAAATTCAAAGCGATCAGTTTCCGGCCGGTAGATTCCGATCACTGCTCCGCAGAGGAGATCCCCGACACCAGCATCGTCTATCTGCAGCGTCAATTCACATTCCAGATCTATCTTATCGCTCGACTGATTTGATTCTGCTATGGAGACTTCTTAAATTAGGCCTTAAAGCATTACAAGGAGTCGATGCTCAATGGCGCTTGACATTGCTTACTCTCTTGCAGCGGTCACTCTGGTTAGCATACTGTCCTTTGTTGGAGTGTTCACGTTGACTCTCAGAGAAAAAACCCTCGACGACCTCCTCTTTGTGTTCATGAGTTTCGCTGCGGGAGGCATCTTGGGAGCTGCCTACTTCGACCTCATACCAGAGGCGATCCGTCTGGTGGAAAGTGGCCAGGCCCTCGTCCTCCAAGTCTCTGGGTTCATGGTGTTCTTCCTCGTAGAAAGGTTGGTTTACTGGTTCCACGGTCACGGACATGGAGACTCAGGAAGTGTGCGAATAAGCTGCGAAGACAAGCGGACGTCTGTGAAAGAGTATGTCTACCTTAACTTGCTCGGGGATGCAATTCACAACGCCATGGATGGCATTGTCATTGCCTCAAGCTTCTTCGTTGGAATAGGGGCAGGTTTGGCAACGACTCTGGCGGTGATATTTCACGAGATCCCTCAAGAGATCGGCGACTTCGCAATTCTAGTCTACGGCGGACTAACAAAGAGGAGAGCGCTATGGCTCAACTTCCTAACGGCCGCCTCCTCAATTCTTGGCGCCATCTACGCGTATCTCTTTCTCAGCGTGACGGAAAACCGACTGGGTTATGTGCTCGCATTTATGGCCGGAGGCTTCGTCTACCTGTCTGCCTCTGAACTCATCCCTGAGATCAAAAGAGAAGCAGACCTAGGCAAGTCTCTGGTTCAGTTTGCGCTGTTTTGTGCCGGCGTTGCCTTCATATGGCTCGTAATAACGGCGCTTCCCGAGTAACGCGCATCACTCAGTGTTCACTGCTTAGCGGCGTCCCCGCTCTCGCATGAGAGAAGAGTCAACCTCTTCAATCTCCTCTTCCAGTGATGGCCCTTCTTTGCGAGGCGAGAGCGCCATATATGCAAAGATCGCAAGGCCTAACAAGGCCATGCCAACAAACCAGTTCCTCAACCACCTTCCCATTCAGATCGGCCTCAAAACACCAACGTTGCGCAACTGAGAGGCGCAGTGAAATATATGTTTGATTGCGAAGTTCGAGCTATTCACTCATGAACTGAAGACATTGAACAAGCATCATCTCAGAGTATTTCTCGCAAGCTTCAAATCTTGTGCCTCCTAGCTCGGTACTGATTTGACGAGGTTCTGTAGATGGAAGATGTTCTAGCCAAACTGGTTGACGAAGCGAGAAGGCTGGGTGCTTCCTATTCCGAAGCGAGATTCCAAGAGGTAGCTACATCCGCAATCACTGTTGAGAATGGGTTACTGAAAACCTACGAGTCGGATAGGCTAAGAGGTATTGGAGTACGAGTCCTTCTAGGTGGGTCGTGGGGATACTGCTCCTCCAGCGACATAGAGTTTTCGCAACTCAGGAAAATCGTTCGACGGGCGATCAAGATAGCGAGATCGTCCAGAAAGAGAAGTCTAGAAGCCAAGGTCGGCACGCAAAAGACCATCCGAGACAAAGCCAGAGTTGAAATAAGAATGGAGGCTGACGAAGTTCCTCCAGAGGAAAAGGTACGGATCGGCATAGAAGCAAACAAGGCTGCGATGATCAGCGATACGATCAAGAACGCAACGACGCGCCTAGGCACATTTACCGACAGACGGCTCCTCGTAAATAGTGAAGGAAACAACATAGAGGTGCAGTCATCAATGGCCGGACTGCAGCAACTATCAGTTGCCGCTTCGGCGGGTAAGATGGAGCGCGTCTCGGACGGGGAGTCGCGATGTGCCGGATTCGAATTCATACAAGAAGAAGATTGGACAAAGTTCTGTAGGGAGATATCGGAACTTGCGACTAGAGCTGTGGACGCCCACATGCCGGCGCCTGGGACATTCGAAGTCATCGCCGATCCCGACCTCATAGGGTTGATTCTGCACGAAGCTTTCGGCCATGCCTCTGAAGGAGATCTCGTGACAACCAAGGAATCTGTCCTTCAAGGAAAGCTTGAAGCGGCACTTGCAGGCTCCGACGTTACGATATATGATCAAGGTATAATCGAAGGAGGGTACTTCGTTCCTTACGATGACGAAGGAACTCCGAAATCTCAGACAACTATAGTTGAGAATGGGACGTTGAAAGGGTATCTACAATCTAGGCAAACCGCAATGGAGATGCACAAGGAGCCGACCGGTAATGCGAGAGCAATGAGCTTCGATAACCCCCCCATAGTGAGACAGACGAACTACTACATGAAGCCACGAGACTATTCGCTCGAAGAGTTGGCGGAAGACATCGAGAATGGGTACTACATAAAAGGGCGGGGAGCTGGGGGCGGGCAGGTAGATGTGGGAGGAGGAACCTTCACCTTCTCTGTGGGCCCGTCGTTTCTGATAGAAAAGGGGGAGATCGGGGAGATGGTTAGGGGGACCACGGTTAGTGGCATGGTTCTTGAAACCTTAGGAACCATAGACGCCATCGGAAAGGATCTCAAGGTCTCTACAAGTGCCTTCGGCGGGTGTGGGAAAGGGGGACAGATGGTAAGAGTTGGTCATGGAGGGCCTCATGTCCGAATAGGAAAGATCACGTTAGGAGGGCAGGCATGAATGGTTCAACTGTTGTCGCTGGGAGAGAGAGCAGTCAAACTTGCATTGAAGTGGGGCGCAACCGAGGCCGAGGCATATCTATCCCGCACAGTTCAGAACTACCTATCATTTCATGAGAAAATAGAGTCGGGGAAAGCGTCACAACTCACAGGCATTGGTGTAAGAGCCATCGTAGACAAAAGGATTGGATTCGCATCGTCTTCCTCTGCAGAATCGAGAAGCATTGAGAATGCCGCAAAGACAGCGGTGTCAATAGCCAAGGCCTCACAGGCGGACCCAGATTGGCCTTCTTTTCCGAAAAGAACAGGGAGAGCCAAGGTCGTTGGAACTTTTGACAAAAGAACATCAGAGACTGAAACAGACACCCTAGTCAGAAAAGCTGTTGAGATCATTGATTTTGTTCTGGACCGTGATAGTCGGCTAGCTCCGGTCAGGGGCAGCCTTACCACTGGCACAGTTAACTGCGCTATCGTGAACAGTCACGGGTCTGAGCTTTCAAAGAGAGGGACCTATGCCGCATTTTCAATAAGAGTGAAAGCGGAAGATGCAGGGAAGAAAGGAATTAGTGACGAAGGCTGGCAGGCCCGCAGTTGGAGAGAAATAGAATTCGAGGAGCTCACTGAGGACGCCTCACAGCGAGCAATAAAGATGCTCGACGCCTCACCGATCCCCAACACTAAAGCTTCAGTGATCTTTGCAAGCGATCTCTTCGCGCAAATATTGAACGTCATGTTCACCCGCACAATAAATGCCGAAGCCGTTCAGAAGGGCCGATCTCCATGGATAGGAAAGATCGGGCAGCGGATCGCGCATGACAATTTCGATGTGATTGACAACGGGATAATGAGAGGCGGATTCATGACTTGGGGATTTGATGATGAAGGCGTGCCTCAGCAACTAACCCCAATCATCCAAAAAGGGATGTTGAAATCCTATCTTTACGATACGTACACCGGAGCCAAAGATAAGGTCGGGTCAACCGGAAACGCTACACGGCGAGGAATGGGCATGTTTGGCTTAGCGGACCCGTACACCAGAACACCTACACCTGCCCCAACGAACTTCATCCTGAAGCCGGGCGACGCAGAGAGAGACGAGCTGATCGAGGAAACCCAAGACGGCCTCTACGTCGTCACATCAATCGGCGAATGGTTGTCAAACCCAATGAGCGGAATGCTAAACGCAACTGTTACGAACGCATTCCTTGTGAAGAAGGGCGAACTGTCGAATCCAGTCAAAGGCGTAATAGTCTCCGGAAACTTCTTCGACATGATGCGCAACACAATTGACTTGATAGCAGATGACGTTCGAAACGCCGCGAACTTCTATTCACCCTCGGTCCGCGTGCGAGAGATGTCGATCGCCGGAAGATGATGGGTCTCCACCATTGGAATCAGTCAAAGCACTGAAAGTAACAACTCTAGCCGATAACCTCACATTTCACGGGGGCCTCTTGGGTCAATGGGGCCTGTCGTTCCTGATCGAGGTTACAGATCTAGACGACAGGAAGCACACTCTTCTCCTTGACACAGGTGCCGTGAAAGACGCATTACTCTTCAACATTGATCGGCTGAGAATCAATCTATCAACTCTCGATGCCATAGTCATGAGTCATGGACACAGAGACCACACCGCTGCAACAGTGGAACTTGCAGCAAGATCAAGACGAAGAGTTCAGGTGATCGCTCACCCTCACGCCTTCAAAAAGAGATTCGTTATCACGAGTGATGGAAAGAAGAGATTCTCCCAAGTGCCCAAGGGAGAAAGAGAGAAAGACATCAAGCAGATAGGAGCGAAGCTCGTGCTCACCGAAGAACCTTATCAGATTATTCCAGGTGTTACTACGACAGGCGAAATACCAAGAGTGACAAGGTTTGAGAAGATTCCGGGAAGGAGATACATAGTCGTCGATTCCAAGCCACAGCGCGACCACATACTAGACGATCAGGCACTAATTGTCAATGTCCGAGGCCAGGGCGCTTGGATTCTCACAGGTTGCGCCCACTCAGGAATCATAAACACCCTGAGGAGGTTTGAGAACATCGAGCCGTCTCTAGCAGTTCATGCAATCATTGGTGGGCTTCATCTTGTCTACAAGAAAGAGGACGAGATCAAGCCCGTCATCGATGCATTGAGGTCCTACCGACCGAAGTTGATTTCGCCTTGCCATTGCACTGGATTTCTGGCGACAAGAATGATTTGGGAAGCCTTCGAGCGACAGTTCGTTCTCAACTTCTCTGGGAGAACGATTGCAAGCCAGAAAAGAACTCAACCGCAAGTACTCTGATACGACGGCCTATGATTCATAGATCTCAAGGGGCCCGTGTATTTCAACACCTCTAGCAGGCTATTCAACCCCGCCTTTTTGATTCATACGATTCATAGGTCAGGAGAACTTGGCGGACAAGCGCCGTCATCATGATCACGAAGCCGAGCCTTACCTGATTCGGTAGGAATGCCAGGATTCCCAAGGTCTCCAAGAACAGCACAGGATGCAAACAAGAGCATAGCTCGGATGAAAGAGTAGTGCTGCAAACCATGAAAAAGTCGCCAAGACTCTTCACAGATACCGCATGCGATTTGACACTACCCCTTCGCAAGGTGCGTAAGACAACGTACAGTCCAGTGAGGACCACAGATAGGATCAGAGAAAAATGTCTGATATTCTCAAGCACTGCCCGCATGGGAAGATCGCTTTTGAAAAGTGCTATCAGAAGAAAGAGGATCCCGCTCATGAAAACCGTGTCAAGCGATGTGAAGCCACGAGATAGAACCATCGATGTGGGGAGAAGAAGGGCTACAGCTATTCCAGCAGCTATGGACAGATAGACTTGGGTCTGATAGGAAAGAACAAAGGAAAAGGCAATGAAGACGATAGCGACAGCGCCATAGAAAGTCAGAAGTCGAGGATTCATCGCTTGAGAAACGCTTCTTCTCAACGCCTCACGAAATGAAGCTGACGAGTCCCCTGTCGACTCGAACACCCCTGATTGCGTATCCTCGAAGCTGTAGATAAGCGCCCCGGACCTTTACCGAATTGAGATCTAAGCGCTGCCTCTGCGCACTGTCTTGGCGCCGTGTATGGGGCCAAAGTCGAATCTCATCACTGCGCATCTATGGGCGGCAGCACATAGGCTTATTTTCTCACGTTATGGTTGCTTGGTTTCGAGGCTGGTTGATCGCGATGATCGTCGTGATTGCTTCAAGAAATGGTGAGAGAGCGGTCAAAGAGGCAACGCGAATTCTGAGAAGCGGCGGCAATGTTCTGGACGCGATAGAGGAAGGCATCAAAGTAGTCGAGGACGATCCCAGCGATCATTCTGTTGGGTACGGAGGCCTGCCAAATCTCCTCGGAGAAGTCGAGTTAGACGCCTCGATCATGGACGGTTCAACCCTACGAGCAGGTGCTGTCGCTGGCGTACGACACTTCAAGAATCCCATAGGAATCGCCCGCAGAGTCATGGAGAAAACACCCCATCTCATGCTTATCGGCGAAGGGGCAGATAGGTTCGCCAAGCTGCAAGGATTTCAGGAGACCAACCTTCTGACATTGGAAGCGAAGAAGCAATACGAGGAGCTGGCAGATGGGAAGGCCTTGCTGTACTCGGAGACATATCGCAAGATCCATGGTGAACTCATGCAATGGTACAGGAGGTACGTTGAGTCAACGAAGGATCACGGCGGAACAGTCAACCTCATAGCAAGAGATCGAGCAGGGAATCTTGCTGTCGGAGTATCAACAAGCGGCCTCGCATTGAAGCTCCCGGGTCGAACCGGCGACTCTCCGATCATAGGTGCTGGAAACTATGCGGACAATCGGGCAGGAGCCGCCGCGTGCACAGGTCGGGGGGAACTTGCCATCAGGATATGCCTCGCAAAGCATGTGGTTGACCTGATGCGACAAAGTATAAGTGTAGAGGACGCCTGCGTCGATGGAATCAGGAGGATTCTTCAATTGAACGACCCTCTCGGCGGAGGGTTGAATGTGCTTGCCATGAGTAGAGAAGGTGAGACTGCCTCGGCGTCAATCGCGCCAGACATCTTCTACTTCTATCAGGATGAACGCTTGCCGGAACCAGTGAAGAAGCCTTCGATGCATGTCAAGATCTAGGCTGACTATGATCTGGACAGTCGGCGAACCTTTCTGAGGTTCCATTCGTCATTGCGACGAGTGTCGATCGGGGTCTCAAGTATGAGTGGGAGCTTTCTGATCAGCTCGTTGTGAAGGATAGTCCTGAATCCCTTGTTGCCGATATGGCCGAGTCCTATGTGCTCGTGCCGATCTATACGACTGCCAAGCTTTCCCTTCGAATCGTTCAAGTGAACAACTTTCAATCGATCCATCCCGATCACCGCATCGAGCTGTCCAAATGTCATCTCCAGTTGCTCAGGAGTCCGTAAGTCATAGCCTGCGGCGAATCCATGGCATGTATCGTAGCAGATTCCCACGCGGCTTCGCTGATCGACGCCGTCGATGATTCGTTGCATGTCTTCAAAACTTCCTCCCATACTGTTCTTTGTTCCTGCGGTGTTCTCCAAGAGCAACTGCGCATCGTTCTGTACAGCGAAGAGAGCTTTGTTGCAGGCGTCGACTATCTGTTTGAGGCCGACTTCCATCCCTGCACCCATGTGGCTTCCAAGATGAGTTACCACATAACATATGCCCAGCCTTCCTGCACGGTCAAGCTCAGCGATGAGCGTCTCGACTGATTTCCTGTAGATGACTCTGTCACGTGAAGCTAGATTCGGGAGGTAAGGCATGTGACTGACTGCCGGATCTATCTTCGACTCTCGAACTTTTCTGACAAAGTCTTCGGCTTCCTCTTCATCCAAAGGTTTGAACTTCCAACCTCTGGGGTTACGAGTGAAGATCTGGAAAGTCTCGCACTTCTTCTCCACAGCCCTGTCGACCGCCCGGTCTATGGATCCAGCTATCGAGAGGTGCGCTCCGATTCTCATTGGAAGTCAGCTCTGCGTAGAAGAGGATGAGCTAGACACATTCAAAGGACTATCGCAGCTCAGCATGAGAGGGCTCCCTTTGGAAGATTGCGTGAAGGATAGCTGCCATCACTATTGAGCCTGAGTGGTTCTTTGCGAGAGGTGATCTCATTCGTGTAGATAGTGAATCACTTCTTCGTCAGATAGATCGTACCACTCTTTGTAGGCATCAGCGACAGCAAATACTGGCCCCGCCCTAATGTTCAGGCAGAGGAGAAGATCCGCTTTGGAGGAGATGAGTTGTACAGCTTCCATTGAACCTGTTGGAACGGCTACAACAACCTCTTGCGGTTCTTGCTTCCTGATCGAATCAACCGCCGCTGCCATTGTGTAGCCTGAAGCCAATCCGTCGTCAACTAAGAGGATGGCGCGGCTTCGAAGATTGGGTAGGGGCTTATTGCCTTTGAACTTCTGAACTCTCTTCAAGACGATCTGCTTTGTGTGAGAGATACATTCCTCAATTTGACGAGACGTTAGGTCTAGTTCGGTCACGAGAGCTTGGTTCAGTGCCACGGAGCCGTCCCAAGCAACAGCGCCGAATCCTGCCTCAGGGTTCCACGGTATCTGTATCTTTCTGACCACTAGTACATCGAAAGGAATGCCCAGACGCTCTGCAACTGCGTGGCCTACTGGGACACCTCCTGCAGGCAGAGCTAGAACTATGTCGCCTCGACCAATGTGTCGTTGCAGTTCTTCTGAAAGAAGTGCTCCTGCATGAATTCTGTCCTTGAAGACGTAGGTTCTATTCCTAAGTGCCGGGTTGTCTATGACCTTCGACATCAACCGATGATCCTTCTCAGGATCACGTTATCCGCTTGGCGGATAGGATCTTCTCCATGTTGCCGAGACGCTTCTCTATCGCGTCGAGCCTTGCAAGGATCTCCCTAAGCAATCTTTGAGTTTCGTCCGGAGTGTAGTGAATGATCCTTTGTGGCTCGATTGGAGGAGGTATGGGTGTTGGCTCAAGAGGTTTCCTGAAAGGAACTTCCTCAAAGGGTTTCCTCAACTTTTCTGATCGTGCGCTCATCTCTACCGTGTTGGCTTAGTTTTCAGTGCGAATTATAGTTTTTCTTGCCTTTGGGACAGATAGGCAAATAACTCGCCTTATCACCTATCAAGGAAACTTCGTCCTTGACGTGGTCGAAATGGCTTTTGGCTACATCGGAAAGATCCTGCGAGTGAATCTCTCAAGCGAGAAGATCTGGGTCGAAGCTTCAGAGGAGAACTTCTACCGAAGATATTTCGGAGGAAGGGCGCTAATCGCATATTACTTACTCATGGAAATGAGCCCAAAAGTTGACCCTCTGAGTTCTGAAAGCAAATTGATCTTCGCAACAGGCGTCCTGACGGGTGCTCCCTTCTCGGGAAGCGGACGAAACAGTGTGGGTGCCAAGTCTCCGCTAACAGGCGCATATGGCGACGCCGAGGTGGGCGGTTTCTGGGGAGCGGAACTTAAGCACGCAGGCTTTGACGCCATAGTTGTTGAGGGAAAAGCAACGGGCCCTGTCTACCTGTGGGTCCACGACGGCCAAGCCGAGATTAGAGATGCGAAGCATCTGTGGGGCAAGGAGACTGGTGAATCTCAGGAATTGATCCGACGGGAGCTTCAGGACGAGACAGTCAGGACAGCTCAGATTGGCCCTGCCGGAGAACGGCTAGTTCGATACGCCTGTGTCATCAATGATCTGAAGCACTCCGCAGGTCGGACAGGTATGGGAGCAGTGATGGGTTCCAAGAACCTAAAGGCCATTGCTGCCAGAGGACGCGAAAGAGTGAAAGTTGCGGACCCGAAAAAGATTCGAGAGTTGACGGCATGGTTCAACGAAAACATGCCGAAACTCAGTCCGAACATCCATAACTATGGCACAGGAGCGGTTATGGATTCTTTTGCTGAGTCAGGGAACCTACCTTATCATAACTTCCGTGACGGAAACTTCCCGAACCCCGATGCGCTAGACGCAAAGACGATCAAGAAGACTGCGAGCATTGGGATGGAAACATGCTTCGCCTGCACCGTCAGGTGCAAGAAGGTTGTGAAGATTGAAGACAAGCTGAAGGTCGATCCGACATTCGGTGGACCTGAGTATGAAACCCTTGCCTCACTAGGCTCAGACTGCGGGATTGATGATCTGGCCTCGGTGTGCAAAGGCCACGAACTCTGTCAGCGCTACGGATTGGACACGATCTCGATCGGAGCGTCTATTGCGTTCGCTATGGAATGCTTCGAGAAAGGACTTCTCACGACAAGAGACAGGGGAGGAATAGAACTCAACTTCGGGAATGCCGATGCGATGCTCCAATTGATATCGTTGATAGCGAGGCGAGAGGGAGTCGGAGACTTGCTGGCAGAAGGAGTGAAGAGGGCGGCTGAGAAACTTGGACCCGAAGCTAGGAAACTTGCCATACATGTGAAAGGACTAGAAGTTCCGATGCATGAGCCTCGCTTGAAGCGTGCTCTGGGACTTGGCTACGCAGTATCGCCAACTGGAGCCGATCACGTACACAACGTACACGACACGGCGTTCGATGACAACATGTGGAATGATATGAGAAGCCTTGGCGTCTTGGATAGGGTGACGGTTGAAGATTTCGGTCCAGCTAAGATTCGGTTATTCAGATATTTCTCGACTTGGAGACATCTTGCCAACTGCTTGGTTCTATGCATCTTTCCTCCTTGGGACTACGAGCAGAAGGTGGATTTGGTGAAGGCGGTTACCGGTTGGAATACCACTGCGTTCGAATTGTGGAAAGTAGGTGAACGAGCATTGAATATGACAAGGGCCTTCAACTCCCGTGAAGGATTCACCGCCAAGGATGATTGGCTACCCGACCGATTCTTCCATCCTCACAATGTTGGAGCACTTGCCAAGACTGCCGTTGACAGTGAACAGCTCCTTAGGGCTAGACGCATCTACTATGAGATGATGGGCTGGGACGAGACAACCGGGGCACCCACTAGGGAGAAGCTTGAGGAACTTGATGTTGGCTGGATCGCTGACAAGATTGGGATAGAATAGCATACGAACCCAGTCAGACCGAAGAAAAGCGAGTAGCCACAATGTGAGCATCCTCTACCTCATGATCATGCTATCGGCAGGAGTGCTCGTAGCTTGGGCTTTGAGGATGATGTGGGACATTCGTCAAGGCAGACTGAAAGGCTGTTCAAGCTGTAGGTTGTATGGAACTCGTTTGGGTCATCCGCCGAATAGCCTTGTGTGTAGGACTTGCGGTGGCTTCGAGGCCGATCGGAGAAACGAAAGATAGACTAGGCTTTTGAGGCATCCATCCCATCAAGGTAGATTGTTAGGCTCACAAGGCACAGGTGTCTTCAGATGGTGAAGATTGGGAAGACAAGTCTTGAACTCGTGCAAGGAGACATAACTGACATGGACTGCGATGCGATCGTGAACGCGGCAAACACAGATCTAGTATTGGGAGGCGGTGTCGCTGGGGCGATACGAAGGAAAGGTGGACCTGCGATTCAAGAAGAGTGTAGCAAGATAGGGAGGATAAAGGTCGGCGAAACCGTGATAACCACTGGCGGAAACCTCAAGGCGAAATATGTGATTCACGCTGTCGGCCCGAGGTTTGGCGAGGGAGATGAGGATAGGAAGCTTGCTTTGGCGACGCTGAACAGCCTAAAGTTGGCTGACAGACACGGTTTGAGATCGATCGCATTTCCCGCGATAAGCACAGGCATATTCGGGTTCCCAGTAAACAGGTGCGCTAGCGTAATGCTATCCACCACAATTTCCTATCTTCACGGCAAGACTGGGATAGAGAAAGTAGTCTTCTGCCTATACGACCCCAATACCTGTGAGGTCTTTCGTCGAAATCTCCATGACCTCACAAAGTTGGGATAAAGATCGGGCTTCTCTCTTCTCAGAATTGCGCTGGCTATCCTTGGCTAAGGTTTCGGGAGCATACTTCCTTCTTGTACATGCAGCCAGCCACGAGCTGCAACCGCGTGCCAGGCACTGTTCATAGGGATAGATCATACCTTTCTTCTGTAAGTGTTTGGCCCCATATCTGATGTGTCTTCTGCTCAGTTCTGCGAAATCCGACAGACTGATACAAGTGAGCAGACGCTCTGAGGTCGCTCACTGTCCATAGAAAAACGGACCTAAACCCTTGGTCGCGGCAAAACTGTAGAGCCTCGTGCAGGAGCGTGCGTCCAAGACCCCTGCCACGACATGCGGGATGCACAAGAAACCAACGCAGCTGCGCCTCAGAATTTGGTTGGCCGACGATGCCGATTGAACCGACAATCCGCCCATCCATTTCCGCAATCCACAGACAGTCTTTGCGAGGGTCATATGATTGAGCAAACTGCGCTAAACCTGCAGCGACATACCCCTCAAACGTATGATCCCATCCATATTCTTCGGCATACAAGATGCCATGAAGATAGGTGACATAACCAATGTCTCCGGGTTGAAGAGTGGAACGTATCTGTATTTGCTTTTGATTTCCTTGGTGTCTTCATGACTTGCACTTTCTCTAGGTCTTTTGTAAGCCGCTATGATTAGTGAAGGCTTGTCCTGTGATACCAGAAACGCCTGACTTGTTGATATACGCATTGCAAGTATGCACTTTGGCGGCCTAAACGCACCACGCTCATACTAACTTCTGAGTACAATGTCTTTGGATCTACTGATGCTTGTCGCTTGAATCCAATCTCTCCTATGGCGGCCGGCCCGTCAGATCTGTGAGGTCAGATCCCTCAAAGACTATCTTCCCATCAGCGATCTTGCCGCTACGTCCAGGCAGTAGTCTAAGAATCGAGAGAGCGGTTACACTCTTTCCGCAGCCTGTTTCCCCGACCATTCCGAGCGTCTCCCCTCTTGACATTGTGAAGTCAACTCCCTGTAGAGCTCTTATGACCTCAGCGAACGTTTGGAATGTCGTCTTGAGTCCTGATATCTCAAGTAACTGTTTGTTCTGCCTACCTTGAGAAGCTTGAGAGACCTCTGTGTTCTTGGGCATTATCGCACGCCTGAAGGGGCATCCACTTGAAGTAATCAATTAGGCCCTTAAGAGTTAGCACGAAGCTTCACACAGTTCCACCGTTCGCGCATGACGCAGAGAGGCCCGGTAAGGCGGGCTTAGAGACATCTTTTCACATGGTCACGAGAAATAGATCTCCTTCTGAACACAAGCATTCCTGCCACGAGGGCTGAGCAGAGGATCAACTCTACAAAACCTCTGGTGTGACTCGGGTCATTTGGCGAAATGATGGCGGCCCCCGGAGGCGCCGTCACGGTGGTCCAAACTGTCCGGGTGTAGGTTGAGGCACTGGTTGCAGTGAGCGTCATTGTTGTGGTGAATGCAGTTGTCTGGTTGTAACTTGTCCAGCGAGTAGTTGTCCCGGTGATGACCGTAGGTATGCCGTAGACATATGTCATCGGAATAGATGTCGTGAAGACATAGGTATGGGTGAGGGTTCGCACAAGAAGAGTATACGTCGTATTGCCTATCACTGTTGAAACAGTATCCGTCGTTGTCGCAGTCCAGCTCAACGTGCGTGGGTCATATCGCGTCAAGGTAACTGTAGGAATGAAGGAGGTCTCTATGGCCGTAAACAGCAATGCCGACGATGAAGCCACAGTCCTAGTAAGTGTTGCAGTAGAGGTCGCCGTTCTCACATAGTAAGTGGTAACCGGAATCTCGCGAAGTACTACATACTCCTTCCTCGGCGGGAAGAAGAAGACAACGGCCCCTAGAAATCCCAGAACGACGACGACAAGAAAGACCACAAGAACTATCCACTTTCTTCTGTTGGTCGACAACGACACCACGATCAATCTTTGTGCTGTCTTCTCGTTTTATTAGGTTATCGCACAAATAGAACCATACGCATATGTAATGGCAGTCAATCGTTAGACAGTTCCTTTGACAGATCTCTTTAAGACATATATCTATCGCCATGATCCTTCAGAGAACAGCATGAGAGTTGGTGACATGTGCCAATAACAGACGTGACGAAGAAGCAGTTAGCGCAGAGGCACAGGCTGTTTTACAAGATATGCCGAAACTGCGGGATTCGGAACTCGGCTGCTGCCTACAGGTGTAGGAAATGCCGCAGTAGCAGCCTCAGGTGGAAGAAGAGAGAACTGGGCGCTAAGTAGATCGTTTAGGGCGTCAGCCGGTATCTGTCACGCGGAAAGAACGTCACTTCCCTTATGTTCTCTGTTCCCAGCAGAGCCATCAGTAGCCTTTCCAGTCCGAACGCCCATCCTGCATGAGGAGGCATACCGTAGTCGAAGGCTTTGAGATGATCCTGAAATGCGTCTGGGGCGAGGCCTTTCTCTCTCAGCCGTTCGACGAGCATCTCCTTTCGGTCTACGCGTGAGCCTCCCGACGCGATCTCGACCCATTCATACATGAAGTCGAACCCGTAGCTCACCTCCGGATTGTCTTCCTTGGGCTTGATGTAGAACGCCTTCGCCTTCGTGGGCCAATCGACGATGAAGTAGAATTGGTTTCGGTGGAGTTCCTGAAGCGTACGGTATGCGGGCGTTGGAATGTCTTCTCCCCACGACACTTCCTGCCCCTTAACCTTCAGCTCCTGAAGAATCTCGTCATATGTGTATCTATTGAGTGGAAGCGTCGGGATTGGCGGATCGGCCCCCAGCGCAGTCAACTCCTTCCGGCACCTGTCGAAGACATGACTGACGATCTCACGCGTAAGTTCTTCGAGAACTTTCATGACATCTTCTGAGGTTGCGAACGCTTGTTCGATATCCACTGAGGTGAATTCATTCGTGTGTCGCCTTGTATCATGCTCCTCAGCTCTGAAGAAGGGCCCTATCTCATACACCTTCTCGAAAACGGTCACCAGTTGTTCCTTGTAGAGCTGAGGGCTCTGGGCGAGATACGCCTTACGATCGAAGTAATCCACCGGGAAAAGCGCTGCCCCTCCTTCCGTAGCGCTCACAATGAGCCTCGGCGAATGAATCTCGACAAACCCCTGTCGGACAAGAAAGTTTCTCGTTGCTATGAGAACCTCATTCCTCACTTTGAAGATAGCTGTCTGCTCCGGCCGGCGAAGATCAAGAATTCGCGCGTTCAGCCGGACATCTATTTCTGCCGGAACTCGCCCTGTAGGGTCAAGCGGGAGTGGATATCTCACTTCGCCGAGAATCTTCACCTCTAGGGGGATGATCTCAAGGCCTTGAGGCGCCTCCTCCGTTGCGTGAACAGTTCCTTTCACACCAACAGGGAATTGCCTTCCTATCCGAGAAATCTTCTCCAAGAGCTCCTTCGAGGACTTCGTCTTTGGAACGGTGATCTGGACGACTCCATTCTTATCTCGGACAGTCATGAAGAGAATCTTGCCTAGGTCCCGGAGGTCCTGAACCCAGCCGAATAGGACGACTTCTCTGCCGTCAAGCTCCGGCACTATGTCTGTGGAATAGTGAGTTCTTTTCCAGTCATCCAAAGCATCGGCGACCAAGTTTGACACGCCTAAACATAGCTATCGGAGCAGACTCGTCAATAATCGGGCCACATCTGTAGGTTTTTCAGCCACATGCACCCCAGCGTCTTGTAATGCCTTAATCTTGCTTTCAGCCGTGCCCGACCTCCCTGAGATTATTGCACCTGCGTGACCCATCCTTTTCCCGGGAGGGGCGGTTCGCCCTGCAATGTAGGCAGCCACGGGTTTTGGATAGGAGGTCCTCTTGATGTAATCTGCGGCTTGCTCCTCAGCGTTTCCCCCGATTTCTCCTATCAACGCTACTGCCTTCGTATCTTCGTCTAATTTGAACATCTCAAGCAGATCAACAAACGTCAAGCCAACAACGGGATCTCCCCCTATTCCTACACATGTAGTTTCCCCAAGCCCGGATTTCGTCAACCCGGCAGCTATCTCATAGGTCAAGGTTCCACTCCTCGAAACTAATCCCACCTTTCCCTTCGAGAACACGTGCGCAGGCATAATCCCCAATTTGCATTCGCCAGCAGTTATGATTCCAGGTGTATTCGGCCCTATCAGAATAATTCTCTTCTCATGTGTTACGGCCAAGAGCTCCATTGTGTCTCTCACTGGGATTCCCTCAGTGATCAGAACGATGGGGTTGAGGCCTGAATCGACTTCTTCCAAGGCGGCATCTTTGGCGAAAGGAGCGGGAACGAAGACTATTGAAGCATCGATTCTGTGAGCAGCAACAGCCTCGCTGACTGTATCATACACCGGAACACTATGAACGCTGGTTCCCCCTTTGCCCGGAGTCACTCCGGCGGTTATCTTTGTACCATACTCCAGCATCAGCTTTGTATGAAACATGCCTTGCGTACCTGTTATTCCCTGAACCAACACTCTTGTATCTCTACCTACGAGAATCGGCATTCAGCTCACCTCAGGGATCTGGCAACTGCCTCTCTTGCTCCCTCCTCCATGCTGTCCAAGAACGGGATACCTGCCTCCTCAAGAATCCTACGACCTTCCTCCTCATTCGTTCCAACCATACGAATCACTATGGGCATCTTGATTCGGGCCTTCTCTCTGGTTGCGACAATGCCTTTAGCAACATCATCACACCTCGTTATGCCTGCAAGGATATTGATGAAGAGCGCCTTGGTTCGCCCATTTGAGAGAACAATCTCCAAGGCGGCCTCAATCCTCTCCTTGGTTGCACCACCAGCGCCAGCGTCGCAGAAATTAGCCGGCTTACCTCCGTAGTAGTGTATCATGTCCAAGGTTGCCATGACTAGTCCGGCGCCGTTTCCGATCACCCCAATATTCCCGTCAAGCTCAACGTAGGAGAGATCCCTTTCTCGAGCTTTGAGTTCCAGAGGTGTAAGTTCTGCTCCTTCTTGTTTGATTCTTTCCTGAAATTCCGTGTGTCTATAAAGTGAGTTGTCGTCGATCACCGCCCTGAGGTCCGCCGCGACGAAGCTTCCCTGTTCTGTTTCAAGAAGAGGGTTTGACTCAAGAGTTTCGCAGTCACATGTCACACAGATCTTGAATATTCTTGAGATTATCCCTGTCAGGTCCACCAACTGCTTTCCTGAGAAGCCGAGCTTTCGCCCAATGATTCGCGCCTCATATTCCCTCAGTCCGTGAATTGGATCTACGTCGAATCTGACAATTTTCTCAGGAGATCTCGAAGCCACTTCCTCTATGTCAATCCCACCTTCCAAGGATGCCAATACGGTGTAACAACCCATGGATCTGTTGACAGTGACACCAGCGTAGAGCTCTCTTCTTGCCGAGATGGCTTCTTCCACTAGTAGCTTCCTCACAGGTTCACCGTGAATCTTCATTCCAAACAGTTCCTTCGCGATATCATAAGCCTCCTTGGAGGTTGACACGAACTTTATCCCACCTGCCTTCTTCCTGCCAGCAACAAGAACTTGAGACTTCACAATCGAAGGCCTCCTTAATTCCTCGAACGCCTTTCTTGCCTCCTCAGGAGTGGAAACGACAAGCCCCTTTGGAATCGGCAGAGCGAAACTCTGAGCGATTGATTTTGCCTCATGCTCAAAGAGCTTCATGATCATACTCATCTCAAATGGAGTCTGAGCTATCGATTAGGGCTCGGCTCCGCTGATTTAAGTCTCGCATCAGGAAAGATCACCGTAACGCATTTATTAGTGGCTAGAGGTTACGTCTGCCGGAATCAGCGATATCAAAGCATCGCAAAGGAGGAAAATGCAATGTCAGAGGCAACGGCAGTGCTCATTGGACAGAAGCCAGTCATGAACTACGTTTTGGCGTGCATAACCTTGCTGCAGGGAGGATCAGGAGAAGTGACTGTGAAGGCGAGAGGACGTGCGATAAGTCGGGCGGTGGATGTCGTAGAGATTATTCGAAGACGCTTCATGCCTGAAATCAAGGTTGGTCCCATAACGATCGGCACTCAACAGCTGCCTGCACGGGAGGGCGGAACTCCATCCAACGTGAGCACTATGGAGTTGGTACTGAAGAAGTAGACCGCAAGTCTATCACAGGCTCCACGATTCCCTTCCCTATTTTTCTGGGGAGGTTCAGCTATGGTAAAGACAGAACTGTGCAGTTTCTGTGTCAAGAGTGGCATACTCTGCCAAAGATGCCAAGAGAAATTGAAGAGGGGGCGCATCAGTCAGCTTGACCTTAAGGTTATTCAACTCCTAACGGAGCTTGAGAAGAGCTATCCGGTCCTTCAGGAGGTTCATTTTCATAAGGCCGCCGAAGTAGGCGAGACCTTAGCAATTATGGTTGACAGACGTGACATCGGAAAGATCGTTGGCGCAGAAGGAAAGATCATCCGAGCCATCAGCGAACAGGCAGGTGGAAAGAAGATAAAGGTTCTGGGCTATGGCGGAGATGACAGACAGTTTCTGGAGGAATTGTTCTCACCTCTTTCGATCCTAACAATCAACACCATTTGGCTTCCAGATGGCAGCACAGAAACAAAAGCTATTCTTCAGGGAAGAAACCCACGACATATGCCAGTGGATTTGGAGGTCGCGAAGCAACTGGCAAAAGAGATTCAGGGATTGACTCTAAGAGTGGAGTTTGAAAGACAGTAACAGCTACCTCGACACCTCAAACGCTTTTATTGACACGGTCCCCATAGCGAAGGGGAGAAGAAAAGGCCTCGATGACAAAGTTAACCTTCTACGGCGGAGTCGAAGAGATAGGGGGCAACAAGATCCTTCTTGAAGATCGAGATACAAGGATCTTTCTCGACTTCGGGATGAGCTTCGCTGACAGAAGAAGATTCTATTCGGATCCTTGGCTTTCTCCGAGGGACGAGAAGGGACTTCTAGAGTTTGGTATACTGCCCCCTTTGGAGGGCGTTTACAGATTCGATGAAAGGGAAACAACAATCGACGCAGTCATGCTTTCTCACTCCCACGCCGACCACGCAACGTATGTCGCTGTTATCAACAGAAAAATCCCGGTATACTGTGGAGAAACGACAAGGATCATATTGGAGGGAATTGCCGAAACGAGACCCCGCAGCTTCGAAACGGACATATCGGGTGTCAACTTACGAACATTCCGGACCGGAGTCAAAATCCGGCTCAAGGACATTGAGGTTGAGCCGTATCATGTGGATCACAGCACACCGGGGGCCTATGGATATATCATTCACACTTCTCAGGGAGCTATTGTCTACACGGGAGATCTGAGAACACACGGCTCGAGACCTGACTTGACAAAGGATTTCGTCGAGGCGTCTGCAAAGGCACGCCCGACCCTAATGATATCTGAAGGAACGAACATGACGGACGCAGACGTATCAAGTGAGAACGAGGTTAGGGTCAAGGCCAACAAAGTGGTGGCAGGAACAGAGAAACTCGTCTTGACAGATTTCGCTTTCACTGATGTAGACCGATTGAAGACCATTCATGATGTTGCGAAACAAAACAATAGGGCCCTCGCAATTCCACTGAAGCAAGCGCACTTACTCTGCAGATTGCGATCAGACAAGGAACTGAAGATACCTGACGCAACATCTGACAGGCATATTGTGATCTACCAGAAAAGAAAGAAGAGATATTACAGCTGGGAAGAGAAACTGCTTAGCCTTGAAAACATAAGAGAGGCAACGGAGATACGAAAACATCAGGACCGCTTGCTTCTCGTATGCTCGTTCTCAGACATGAGAGAACTCGTCGAGATAAAGCCTGAGCCAGGTAGCAACTTCATTCTATCCGGTTCCGAGCCTTTCAATGAGGAACGAGAGATAGAATTTGACAAGTTCAAGAACTGGTTAGATCATTTCGGATTGCCGATGTATCATATACACAGTTCGGGACACATAATGCCGAATGAACTTAAGCGAATGATCTCGCAGATTCGCCCAATAACAGTTCTCCCTATTCATACTGAGCATCCGGCTCTCTTCGCAAGGTTCATGGAAAAGGTCGCAGAGATTGAAGTGCCTAAGAGGTCCGAACCCTATCATCTGAGACAATAGATCCAGTGCGGGTACTTCTGTACTTCCGAATGAAGTCCAAACTTAGCGATTCTCGTAGTCGGGGATCTAGATAACGGAGAAACTTTCGGCGTTTCTATACCCGTGCTGGCGTGGGGGCTTTTCTTCGTTTCGTGAAGAGTGTTAGGACGGCGACTACGATGACTGCAGCTCCGATGATTCCTAGTATGATGATGGGAATCGTATTGTCGGTGCTCCATTCGGCGGTGACTGTCTTCGGTCTATCCATTGCTACTGAAGCACTTGAGGCAGTAGCAGTTGAGTCTCCACTCCAACTGCGGAAAACGTACTTGCCACCGAGCATGCCCAGAAGGCCCTCGATTGGCCAAGGTGATGTAACTGAGAAAGGGGCAGAGGTACCTTCGTCGTACCAACCTGGGCCTTGTGGATTGCCCACCGGAGAGTTCACTGTCAACAGATACTGGGTCTTGTATTCAGCAGTTAGTGTCGTATCGTCAGTCAGCACAAGGGTCAGAGTATTGGATGTTTGGCCGTCGCTCCACCTCACGAAGATGATCCTCACGCCAGCTCCAGTTGAGATCTCAGAAAGAACTTGGATTGTGTACTTCTGACCGACTGTAAGCTGATGCTGTATCTTTCCAGTTGCATCCGTATTCAAGGAGACTCCGTCCATTGAAACAAGTAGGTTCGATCTCTCAGGCCTGACCAAGACGGTGATGGTGGCCTTGTCAGAGACATTGATATTGAACACTCGTTTACCACCGCCAAATGTGCAGTTTACAAACTTCGTAGTTCCTATCTCAAATGATAGGACGAGCCCGAAGAAAGCGGTGAGTTGCCAAGGTCCGCCACGTGTAGGAGCGGTAAGCTGAGCGTTATACTTCTTAGATCCTGAATACTGAGAAACCGATTCCTCCTTCACCCACAGCTTTTTCGCCCACGTTTCGTATATGCTCACTTCAAAGCGATACGGAGGTTGTAGCACGTGTGGGGGTATGCCGGGTATCTTATTTCCTCCTGGAAGATTCTCTCCAGACATTCTATCGAGGCCTGACCACTCGACCGACACTACTACGGTAAAGCTTCGGCCCGCGAGTACCTTGGCGGGAACAGCGACATCTGTGACTCGCGTTGAAGGCTCCTCCGCTAACACCGATCGAACGGACAGCAAGGGAAAAAGGGAAACCACCAAAAGCAGCACCATTGAGCTCGCACTTTTTGCGATATTCCCTTTCATTCTTTCACCTCCCCTATGTGTTCGGTGCTCTTGTCATTGCACTTTCTCTCGGCGCTGTGGTTCGGGAGATCGTTTCTTCTTGCCCAAGGAAAGGACCAGAGCACTCATGCCTAGGACCGCAACGATAGATAGAACTAGGAAGAAGAGCTAGCAGAATGATCGCAGCCCTAACTCGACGTGAATTTTGGGCAACAAGTCTCTCATTTGAGAGATGTGCATTGGTCAAGCCTTGCAGACCCTACTTATTGCCCAATTTTGCCTAACCTATAGTTATAACTTGTGGTGGTTCGTACAGGGAACACAACTGGAAGGAAGACACAGGATAGGGGATTCATAGCCAAGAACCTTGAGTTGCTCAATAGACTGGACAAACCTACCTAGAGGTTCCCTGAGCCTAGGCCAGCCACGTTCCTTCTCGAGCTACTCTTTCCGAACCCGCAAGGCGTTTCGGCCAACACATTAAGTCAACAGGGCCACACGACCTCTCAAAAGATATCTGAATGGCTTACTCTGAGGAAGAAACAGGCCAGCCCAAGTGCTATCTATCACGGCAGCAGACACGTAAGTAATGAGCATACGAAGGCAAGTGCGACATTCGGCTTCCTGAGAGAATCTCTAAGTATAACCTCTTCAAAGTCAATCTCACTTATTTGTCGAATCGAGTTCTCGACATGAAACGTCTTTCCGATCCAAAAGATCCGATCAATTGCAGTATCACTTAGGCCACTCAATATTCTTCTAGTCAGTCGTCCAATCGTGAACTCCCTCCCTAAAATCTCTCTCCACGATTCCTGATACCTTGACAGGACTTGTGAGGAGCAGTCTCCGACAGCCGCACCTTCTGCCGCTATGTCCCCCGCTACTCGAGAACAGGTGAGACCGAATACTATTCCTCCTCCAGTGGTCGGCTTTACCTGCGACGCGGCATCTCCTACAACTAGAAGGCCGCTGGCGTAAGTTCTTGGTGAGGGGCCACCCAAAGGAATGGAGTGGAACGATATGTCTGTCAGAGGTTCCAAGATCTTCCTAGATGCGATTGGATGCTCTGTGACAAAATGTTCGAGCAGGGTTCTTGGATTTCCTCTATTCGCCGCAAGCCCAACTTTGGCACTTCCGTCCTTCCTTGGAATGATCCAAGCAAAGAATCCGGGAGCGTAGCTACTTCCTAGGTATACTTCAACCGACTCGGGTTCAATGTCGGACACTCTTGAGGAATATCCTTGCACCCCTATGACTATTGCATCTTTCCTCG
>Ga0315312_1001143_pt1 | contig 22436 bp, 21 predicted proteins | sample TDP7_MG_FD_203629 | JGI IMG/M metagenome (GOLD analysis project Ga0315312, IMG submission 203629) | Freshwater sediment microbial communities from Lake Towuti, South Sulawesi, Indonesia - TDP7 | ecosystem: Environmental > Aquatic > Freshwater > Lake > Sediment | place: Indonesia: South Sulawesi... | reverse complement strand
AGATCATGACCGGGTTCGGTTTTCAAGAAGTACTGACCTATAGTATGACCAGCCTCGACCACCTATTCACTAGGATGAATCTTAGCCCCGGCAGAGTAGTCGAATTGGCCAACCCTAAGATGACTACGCTCACCTGTTTGCGAAGTTGGCTTCTTCCGAGCATTATGAAGTTCTTAGGCAACAATACGCATGTCGACTATCCTCAGAAGGTATTTGAAGTAGGCTTTTGCGTCATCCCAGATAGAAAGTGTGAGAACCTGTCGAGAGACGTGAAGAAGCTAGCTTGCGCGCTCACACACTCAAAAGCAAGCTTCGCAGAGTTGAAATCCATTTTGGACTCGCTCCTCTCAAACATAGGAATTCGTTATCAGCTCGAAGAGACGAAACACAATAGCTTCGTAGATGGGCGAGTTGGAAGGATATCTGTGAAGAGCAGAGAGGCAGGCATGATCGGAGAGATCAACCCGAAAGTCTTGGAGTCTTGGAAGATAGAAAACCCGACGGTAGCGTTTGAACTCGACGCGGACAGCATCTTGGATGTCAAGCAAAGAGAAAAGTAAGATTAATCTTAATCCAATGCGCCATTCTTGTCGGCGATGAATAGTAAAGAGCCAAAACCTGCCGCCGAAAAGCGGTAGGCGGCGAGCGTTAACAAAAGCCTACCTCTGAGAGAGCCGGGCTCAGTAGGGCGTCGCCCTTCGATGAAGTTCGGTGTTAGTGTTGTAGGCGATATAACGCTCGTCGATAACGCGAGAGAAGTTTTAAGTAAACTGATGTGGCTTCTATCGTTGACTCGGGGATATTCATGGAAATCGAGGAAAGGATTTCCCTCGCGACTAGAGATGCTGCGGAAGTAATTACTGAAGATGACCTTCGCCAGATCATCGAGACGACCGAAAGGCCAAGATGCTATATTGGAGTTGAGCCTAGCGGGCTCTTCCACGTTGGCTGGACTATATGGGCGAAGAAAGTCGCCGATTTGATAGACGCAGGGGTTCACATGATAGTGCTTGAAGCGACTTGGCATGCCGCGATAAACGATAAACTTGGAGGGAATCTTGAGAATATAAGGAAGTGCGCAAAATATCTGGAACACTGCCTCTTCGCTCTGGGTATAGATCCGGGTAAGGTTGAGTTCATCGCAGCTGAAGACTTGATGAAGGATCTACGCTACTGGGAACTCGTTATCAAGACAGCGAAGAATATGACACTCGCAAGGGTGAAGCGAGCCATGACGATACTGGGAAGAAAAGCAACGGAAGCAACCCTCGACTTCTCTAAATGTATATACCCTTCTCTCCAAGTCAGCGATATCTTCGCCTTGGATTTGTCGATATGCTTGGGTGGGATGGATCAAAGGCGCGCTCACATCTTGGCTCGCGAAATAGGACCGAAGCTTGGGTTCAAGAAGCCGGCTGCAATTCATACACCTCTTCTGATGGGGCTGGGCGCAGCGGGGCGAATGGAGGTGAAGAAATCAAACGAGGACATAGATGTAGAGCTTAAGATGTCGAAGAGCCAACCTGAGACAGCGGTCTTCATCCATGATTCTCCTGAAGAGGTTGAGAAGAAGATAGTGAACGCCTATTGTCCGCCGCGCGACGTTAGAAACAATCCTGTGATCGATCTGAATAGAAAGATAGTGTTCAAAGAACAGCGTTCGCTCATTGTGGAGAGGCCAGCGAAATACGGGGGAACGATAGAATTCTTTAGCATAAACGAATTGTCGAAAGCCTACGCGAATAGAAAGTTACATCCATCAGACCTAAAAGCCGCCACCGCAAACGCGCTAGCTCAGATTCTCCAGCCGGTGAGAAAGTACTTCGAAACAAACGCCGAGGCTGCCGAATTGTTGGCAGAAACCAGACGTATGACTGTCACCAGATAGCGATCATGATTCAAGTGGTTGAGAAGAGGACAAACATAGAATTGTCCGGTTTGGAGAGAAGGCTGGATCGCCTGACTAAACTGGTCCAACGACTTTCTGAACAGTCGCGCCGCGGGACTCCTATAATCGTCGAAGGACGAAAAGATGAAGGATCTCTTAGGAAGCTGGGGATTGACGGGCCGATTCTATGTCTAAAAGCTCAAGGCAAGAACTTCTTTGAATTCTTAGAGGGCGTAGGTTCGAACAGGAAAATCATTGTTCTTACAGATTTCGACACGGAAGGAAGTAAATTGGCAAAGATGCTTGTGAGCGAGCTTTCCAAGAGGAGGATCAAGGTAGACGATTGTGTATGGAAGCAAGTCGGAGGGCTAGTCCGTCAAGAGATTCATACCGTTCAAGAGTTGGGAAGCTGCATTGAAGCATTGCAGAGAAGAGTCGAAACTGCCAAGAAGAATGATAGGGAAGGAAGTCACTCGAAGAAGCCATATTTCCAAGTAATTCTTTCGTGAGGAGTGTTTTCCGAAAATGCTTCCCGAGGATGTCCTTGAATGCTACAGGAAAGCTGGAAAGATTACGGCTGAGATACGTGAGCTATCATTTAGGATCTTGCGTGAAGGGATGCCGATCCTAACTGTCTGTGAAGAATTGGAGAAAGCCATCATGGAGAGAGGCGGGAAGCCTGCTTTTCCAGTGAACGTCGGAATCAATGAAGTTGCTGCGCACTATACTTCTCCATTTGACGATCCCAGCGTAATCCCTCCTCAAAGTGTCGTCAAAATAGATTTCGGGGTTCACGTCGACGGCTTCATAGCTGACAGCGCTATCACAGTATCTTTCAATCCTGAATACTATCCGATGGTCTCTTCGGCTGAGCAAGCGCTCAAAGAAGCGATAGAGAATATGCGTCCTGGAGTTAGGATTTCTGAAATCGGAGGTATAATTCAAAGGGCTATATCGAAGCGAGGCTTCAAGCCGATTAGCAACTTGACTGGACATAAAGTAGAAAGGTATGTTTTGCATACCGGGAAGTCTCTTCCCAATGTTCCGGAGATTGACGGGGCGAGGATCGCCGTTGATGAAGTTTTCGCGGTGGAGCCTTTCGTCACAGTCTTGACTGGGGAGGGAAGGGTTGAGAGCCTTGATCGAGGACATATTTTTAGATTCAATAAGGAGAAAGGCGTCAAGACTCAAAGCGCGAAGGACACTTTGAGACTGATAAGAGAAGAGTATAGCTCTCTGCCTTTCGCTCTCCGCTGGTTGAGGAGGAGGTTTCGGGGAAGCGACCTTGATACAGTTCTTCAGGAGCTCATATCCTCAAGATGCTTGGTCTCCTACCCTATCCTTGTTGAAGCAAGCTCGAAACCTGTGGCTCAAGCTGAACATACCGTGGTTGTAGCAGAGAAAGGCTGCGAGGTCTTAACTGCCTAGCGAGATTTCTTCTTCGCCTCTTCGGCGTATATGGAAGCAATCGTCATTATTCCGTCGCATTGTTGGCATTTCCCTATCTCCTTGTGAACATAGTCTCCAACGGAGAAGAGTCTCATCATCTTGAATCCGCATTTCTCGCACAATACTGTAGTCAACGTACGAGACGCCATTGAACGTAGGACTGCTATTCTCTTTCTTGTCGCAGCCAGCGAGGATATCGCTAGGGCCATTCCTATGAAGCTCGCCATAATTCCGAAGTAGAAGTTCTCTATCTGCCCCTCTTGATATGAGGCAACGGTTGAGTAGAGAACCCACAGTGAGTAAGCCAAAACGAGGAAGCTGAATAGAACTGCTAAATATAGGTAGGTTCCGCCCGGTTTCCGTTCCATATCTGTCGCCTACTGCCCTATTCCAATGGTGTTCCCTATGCCGGCCACTATCAGCGCTTCTCCTTCTCTTGTCCTTTCCAAGATCAGTTTCTTGATCCTTTCAATCACCTTGTCTGCGGATTCCGCTATTTCCTTCTTCATCGGCAGGTAGGCGTCTTGCGTACTCTCCTTAATGATCATGGCGTAAACTGGGATCTTGTATTTCTGCGCCTCCTGTTCTATCTTATACTTCTCAGTTCCCGGACCGCCTATAGCTGCGCCGATGCCTTCACTGATCTCCCCAGAATTTTCACCTTCGAATTTCATCGCGGCGTCCACCATAACTATCATAGAGATCTTCCCTTCATTTTCCTCTATGATTCTTCTTATAGCGTCTCCAGGCTTTCCTACGTTTCCGCCAGGCCCTTCCGCCTTAAGGGCGATGATACGCCTTCCTTCTATCAACGTTTCGGCAACAACAACATCCTTCTCTACCTTTCTCTTCTCATTTCCTCGTGTAAGCTTGGACGCTACCAGCGCGCCTGCTCCGTCGCCTATAGGTTGTCCTTCAGAAAAAGCCTTCGTAGCTCCTAGTATAGCCTCCGCCTCTTGCATGACTATCGGAAGGATCATTTGAAGCTGGAGGATAACGTAGAAGCTCGAGGTCTTCTTCCCGAGGAGATAGAAGTGTTTGACTACTCTATAGATCGTATTTAGAGCAAGTGATGCTTCGACCAGATTCTCCAAATTGTTCAGTCGTGCTTCATCAGCTTCTGGAGCTATCCTCCTCACATCATCTTTGAATTTTGCGTCTCTCACGTCAAGTATGTGATCAAGCTTCCATACTATCCCGGCCGGATCCATGTCGACTGGAGTTAGAAGGAATTGCTCTAGTAGAGTGTTTAGCGTAGGTGTTGGATCTTCTTTTGGTTTCCCTATGTCTTTGATAGTCTTCAGCGAAAGGTTCTTCGCTTCGGTTCTCATGAATTCCAGCTTTTTCACAGTTCCATCTATTTCCCAGAGCATCATCCTGACTTGTATCTTCTGGCCGAAAAATATGAAGAGGATGAAAGAGAGATACATCAAGGCTGAGATTATCGTTCCTATAGTTCCTCCTTGGCCGGCGAAAGGATTCACTTGAAGCGAAATACTCGAAACCAATCCTTGGTGCCTCAGCATGCTTCTGCATTAACTACGGGATGCAAGTTATAAATATTTCATGAATCGTCTACAATTTCATCGACGTTTCTTGGAAGTTACGAACAGTCGACTGGAATCTTAAGATAGTCAGAGTGGAGTTGGCAGCTATCCAAGGTTCGCGTGGGCTTTCGCACCACACTAAAGCCTGAATCGCCTGGGAGATTCACTTCCGTGTTCGAAATGGGAACGGGTCCTAGCTCCCAGCTATGGCCGCCAGCTCCAGCTCAAATGGGGTGAGAGAGAACTATTAAGTTTTACTTGCTAGTATTTCGAATCTTATCTGACAATATAGCGCACTTTACCCTTGCCGCTGCTCCTAGTCGAAGCTGGTGGGGCCGAGGGGAATTTCATGGCCCTAGTAGCCATTTTGAACCCCTGACTTCCGCCACTCTCGTGCCTACGGGTTTCTTCACGCGCTCCTGAAGTTCATCATCCCTTACGGTCTGCAAACCCGTAACCATAGTCTTCTGGAGCCCTAAACGGTTTATCCCTGTCGTCATACCTTTCTAGGGAGGACTGCAATCGATATGAATCCTCCTGGCTAGACTACGGCCCCGGATTGTTGGGCTCCATCCTTGATGAGTTAGCTTCATTTTAATTAAGCTTTTCAAGAATAGCTAATATCCGTTCACGGAGATATTATTCCAGGTACCTTTGGGAATGGTGTTGCTTCCCAGACTTTCTTCGACCCGCATATGTATCTTGTCAGTCTCTCCAAGCCGATTCCAAGTCCAGCGGAAGGAGGCACTCCGTACTTCAACATGTCGAGGTACCAGCCATAGCTCTCAGCATCTTCATTAGAGGATTTGATGCGACTCAATACCTTCTGATACTTGTATTCTCTTTCTCCGCCCGACGCGGCCTCTCCATATCCTTCCGGATAGATCAAATCCATGTCTCTAAGTAGTTCAGGGCTATCAGGGTCCGGGAGATAGTAGAACCCTCGCGCTGTAATGGGGTAATTCGTGATCCAGAAAGGATTATCAAAATGTCGCGACAAGGTCTCTTCAGCATCCCACGGGATTTCCTCCCCGAATCTAACGTCGTGACCTAGGGACTTGAGTGTCTCAATTGCTTCAGAATATGTAATTCTCTCATAGGGAATGTTCGGCACATGTAAATCTCTATCGAGTTGCCTCAGAAGCTTCGGGCAACCTTCTTTGATTTGTTTGCAGACGTATCTTAGTAGTTTCTCTGCTAGACCCATAGCTTTCTGGTAAGTAGCGAAGGCTGCTTCAATATCGACTTGCCAGAATTCAGCTAGGTGTCTTCCAGTGAGTTGGCTATGCTCCGGTTCAAGTCTGATATTCGGCGAGAACGCGTATATTCTCTCAAGCGAGCATATAGCCATTTGCTTATACAGAATCATACTGCTCATCAAACTGTATCGGGTATTTCCATAGTAGTCAAAGTAGACTCGTCTGGCTCCTCTTATGCCTGGGTCAGTTGCTGGTCCGATGATAGGCGCTTGAATTTCAGTATATTTCTCCTTTCTCATGAACTCACGTACCGCTTCGCAGATTTCGTTCTGAAGTTTCAGGATCGTTACCATCTTAGGGTGCCGTATCATCAAGTATCTTTCCTTAAGGAAGTGTAGCGAATCAAGAGTTTTGAGGGTTGAAACCTCGATGGGCGGCGGTCTCTCAGCTGGAGACAGTATCCAAGCTTCGGTCGGCGAGAATCTTCCATTCTTCATTCTACCTCGAATCGCAACTGCTGACTCGATAGTTGCTGATGACAATTGTTCTAGGAGGCTTGGAGAGGTCGATTTCCTTTCAACCTTAATTTCGAAGATCCCTGTGGAATCTCTCAATGTTATAGAGAGTTCATCTCTTTCAACTCTCTTCTTGTGAACCCATCCAGCTAAGCAGACATCGGTATTCGTCAATTTCTTGATGTCTACAAGATAGTGGGTCTTCTGAATCGGGTTTACATTGGGGCTCGGCAATTCTGAACTCGACCCGCCGGTTTGCAGATGTACCTTTCGAAGTGCGCCGCAATGAAATAAGAAATATGGCAAGAATCTCGCAGAAAACGCGAAAACCAATAACTATTTAGTCGGATTTATGTAAATATTACAGACATGCCAGCACTTGACGAAACGGATATTCGAATATTGCGGCTGCTCCAGCGGAACTCGAAGTTGTCGACGCGGAAGCTTGCGAAGGACCTTGGCAGTCCGATAACGACGGTCTACGCGAAGATAAGGAGGATGGAGGTCTTCGGGGTGATAACTGGATATAAAGCCATCCTCGATTCTAAGAAACTCGATCTCGGAACAACTGCATTTGTCTTGGCTTCTTTCGAGTACAGGCCCACAGGGCAAGAGAAAGCCTTGTCGCAGAGGGAGATTGCGAAGGAGATCGCAAAGCTTGCTGAAGTTCAGGAGGTTCATATAATATCTGGGGACTGGGACATACTCGTCAAGATTAAGGTTAAGGATGTTGACGCAATAGGCAGATTCGTGGTGGATAAACTCAGAACAGTCAGAGGAATAGAGAAAACTTTGACATGCGTTGTCTTCGACACTGCAAAAGAATCCCCTGAAATATCCCTTTGAAGCGTCGACCGCTTTCTAAGAGAGGCACTTTTTCTCTCTAGGCTTTCCGCTCAAAATGTTGAGACAGTTCGCAGGGCCGACAGAATGTCTTTTCCTGCAACATTGTCGTTGGAACGGTTTCTTCGTGAACGAGATAAGTCTATTAGAACTGGCTGCGCATTCTATTGATTGATGGAGAATGGTAAGGGTCGGTATCATAGGGAAGACGAATACTGGGAAGACAACTTTCTTCAACTCGGCAACTTTGATGTCGGCTGAAATCTCTACTTATCCTTTCACGACGAAGAAACCTAACATCGGCACTGCCTATTCAAGAACAATCTGTGCTTGTCGTGAATTGAAGGTGAAAGACAACCCAAGAAACTCCCTCTGCGTCGAGGGTTGGCGTTTCATACCAGTTGAACTCATCGACTTGCCTGGATTGATTAGGGGTTCTTGGATGGGAAAAGGATTGGGTATTCAGTTTCTGAACGTTGCGGCTCAAGCTGATGCCCTTCTCCACATCGTGGACGCTTCTGGAAGTGTAGATGCTGAGGGGAAATTGACGAGGCCCGGTTTGGGTAACCCGATTCTAGATGTATATGATATTGAGGAGGAGCTGACTATGTGGTTTATGAAGATTATTCAGAAGAGCATCAAGAGAGTATCCAAGCGTATCGAGAGAACGAAGATGTCTGTGGATAAGGCTCTCTACGAAGACATGGCTGGATTGAAGGTCAAGCTCGAGCATGTGCAGCAAGCTTTGAAGGAGACGGCGCTTGAGGAGGAAGCTGTCGATAAGTGGAGCGACGCAGAGGTCAAAGGTTTTGCTCGCAAGATAAGAGAGCTGTCGAAGCCGACGGTGATCATAGCGAATAAGATGGACTTGGCGTACGCTGAGCGAAACTATCAAAGGATGGTAGAGGAGTTCAAAGGGACCTTTGTCATCCCTTGCTGCAGCGAAGCGGAGCTTGCATTGAGAAGGGCTGAGCAGAAAGGCTTCATTACCTATGTGCCGGGAGAAGAGACGTTTCGAGTTCTCGACGAAAGTAAGCTTACTAAAGAGCAGACTTGGGCTTTGAATTACGTGCAGCAAAGGGTTTTCTCGAAATGGATGATGACTGGGATTCAATTCGCAATTAACCTCGCTGTCTTCAAGCTGCTTGGACTGAACGCTGTCTACCCTGTTGAGGACCCCACGAACCTCTCAGACAAGAAGGGCAACGTTCTGCCAGATGTCTTTCTCGTTCCCAGCAACTCGACCGTTCGCGATTTGGCTAGACAGATTCACACGGAATTGGCCGAGACGATGATCTATGCCATAGATGCAAGAACAGGGCTACGCTTGCCCAGCGAGTATATAGTGAGAGATAGAGATATCATAAACATAGTTGCTGCAGCGAGGAAGAAGTGAAGCTCACATCGATGGAGGCTGCGATGAACTTTCATTCGCTATGTATGATCTTTAGCAAGTCAGCCTTGGTTATTATCCCTAGGATCTCTCCTCTCTTGGTTACCAAGACTGCTGAGCTGTACTGGAGTAACGCTGAAACCAAGTCGAGCGGGGTCTCAGGATCTATCGAGGGGAAAGCTTCATCCATTATCTCTTCGACCCTCAACCTCGACAGCTCAGAAAGATCGTGACCTTTCAGCATCCGATCTAGAACTGTTCTCTCAGATATGCTTCCTACAGGTTGAGATCCATCTAGAACCGGCAGCTGTGAGAACCCCGTCTCATGCATCGTCTTGGCGGCTGTTGACACTAGCTCACTCTTCTGTATGCCAACAACATTCTCTTGAAGTATGTCCTTGGCCTTGGTCTCCGTCTTCCTCTGCAGATTTTGCAAGGTGTCGAAAATAGCTTTCGTCTTCGAATACGAAGGGCCTATCCTTCCAGTCTCAATCTTAGCTATCGTCGATTGGCTTACTCCCGAGAGCTTCGATAGCTGTTTCTGAGTGAGGCCGAGGTTCTTGCGCCTTTTCTCTATCTCATCAATTGAAGGAAGCATGAGAGTAGTGTTTGGCACTGCGGTATATATTCCTTTGAGAATAATTTAGACAGCAGATTATTAATATTGGAATATGTGCATTGGAAGCTCCAGCGGGCTGATCGATAATTGCGAAGCATACTGATTCATGAGTTGAAGAGGGTGGCGCTTGAAGATCAGAGGATGGAGATCTGTGAAAGGAAAGGGTTGGGCCATCCGGACTCGATATGCGACGCTATGATGAATGACATATCGGTCGCTCTCAGCAAGGAGTACTTAAAGAAATTCGGTAGAGTGATGCACCACAATATCGACAAAGGGCTTCTTGTGGCTGGGGAGGCTAACGTAAGGTTCGGAGGCGGAGAAATAGGTAAACCGATGTTGCTTGTCTTCGGAGATAGGGCTACCTTCGCTGTTGGAAATGAAGCTGTTCACGTTGAAGAGATAACCTTGAAGACGGCTAAGGAATGGCTGAATAGAAATCTGAGGTTTGTTGATCCTGAGAAGCATATGCGTTACCAAGTCGAGATCAAACGTGGCGCGGAAGCTTTGACAGATATCTTTGAAAGGAAAGGAAGGTTCCTAGGCGCTAACGATACTTCAGCCGCCGTTGGATTTGCACCTCTCACGGAGACCGAGCGAATAGTTTTAGAAACGGAGAAGTTTCTGAACGGAGAGCGCTTCAAGAAGGAGTTTCCTGAGTCGGGAGAGGACATTAAGGTCATGGGCTTGAGAAAAGATCATGAACTTCATTTGACAGTGGCTATGGCTTTCGTTGATAGATTTGTTGAGAGCGAGCAAGCCTATTTCAAGAAGAAGAAGGAGATTGTCAATAGGATAGGGTCTTTCGTGAATTCTAGGGTCGACATGGATAAGGTGCGTATCTATCTTAATACGGCAGATAAGAAGGGCAGAGGGATCGGTGGAGTCTATCTGACGGTACTAGGCACATCAGCTGATGGAGGCGACTGCGGCCAAGTGGGTCGTGGAAATAGGGTGAATGGAATAATACCACTGAATAGACCCACATGCTCAGAGGCTGCTGCCGGTAAGAATCCTGTAAGCCATGTGGGGAAGATATACAATCTTTTGACGTATAGAATGGCGGAGAGAATCTATAGAAAAGTCTCAGGTATCAAGGAGGTTTATGTTTGGCTTTTGAGCCAGATAGGTCAGCCAATCAACAATCCCAAGGTTGCATCTGTTCAAGTTGTTCTCAAGCCGAACACTCAACTTGCTCAGGTATCCAAAGAGATAAGAGAATCTGTTGAGTCGGAACTCGACAATATAGATAGATTCTGCCTCGATCTCGCTTACGGAAGGATTCCTGTCTGCTAAATCCTTTTCGAGGAACTGGATCTCGCTGCCTCAAGAACTAGCTTGCATGACCAGTATTGAGAGCATGCTGAGGAGCAATACTCAGGATCTAAACCTGGGCAACTGTCTGGGATCTTGTAGGCGTGGAGGTGAAGTCCAATTCCTGCTAAGGGGCTCGTATTGTCTGATTTGAAATTGTTATTACTCAATTGGGCTGCTTGCCATTTGCCCATGAGTGATGCGGGCTTGTAGTTTGAACACACTGGATGGTCGCGGCTAATCTCTATTTCAGAGACTGTACAGAAACCATACTTTGAACGGCTGAAGACTTCGCATTGGCTACATGTCTTGCCGTTCAAGTCTCTCCTATTAGTGAAATCGGTAAGCCTATCCGTCACTTTACTCGTACGACGACCGCCCTGTTACATCGTCGAACTCATTTAATAGGTACTATTATAGAATTTGTGTAAACATGTATGCGAATACCGTGAGAAGAAAAACTCTCAGATTGATGTCAGATTTGAAAATCCGAAGGCTTTCTATTAGGAATTTTGAGTTATAAGGTAACCGCAATTGCATGTGAATAATATGCAGCAGTCAAATGCGTGAAGTGAATTGACGTGAAACCTCTCCAGAGCATCAGGCCTCCCAGATCTTTATTCTCGGTTGTGGTCACGGTTCTGGTCCTTTTTTCTGTTGCTGTATGCCTTTTGTCACTACCTCTGGGATTGTTAGTCTTCTACTTGAGCGAGGGAGGGCTCAACGCGAGCAGGCAGAGCAACAATCTCGTACTTGTCCTTTTCATGGTAGCATTCCGTACGCCGAATCAACTCAATCTGGGACAAGTCTTCATGCTCGTGTGGCTCACTTTCCTAGTTTGCTTTCTTGCCGCTTGGAAGTCCAAAACGTCTTTCCACGAATCTGCGAAGCTTGGCTTCTCAGGTGATGTTCGCATCTCTATTAAGAATGCGTTATTTGCACTGCCGATCTGGGCAAGTATGTTATACGTTGCTGTGACAGCGCTGCATCTTCTCCAAGAGTCTCAAGGAGTTCCCACCGGCAGCCTACATTATGAAGATGTTTTCGTGGCGTTCTTTGGGCTATCCTACTCGGCCATAATTGAGGAGGTTGGATTTCGTTTTACGGCGATAGGAATAATCTTTGCCTTCTATCTGCTGCTAACGAAGGGGCGGACGACCCTAAAGACGCGGGTGCAGAAGGTGAGGTGGCTTCTCGTTGCGGTCCTGCGGCCAAGCAGAGCGAAGGAGATGCTCGGTCTTGGAGCGGTTGAGACGTTGGGTTTTTCCAGGGGAACGAGCCGGTTCGAGTGGGTGCTTCTAGCATCAACTTCCTTCATGTTCGGCTTACTCCACTATCTCTCAGGTTGGGGTCCAGGTAAGATCACGTCAGCGTTTATATCAGGGCTCGTTTTGGGGTTGGCGTATTTGACCTATGGAGCTTGGGCTTCGATACTTCTCCACTGGTTCTTCAACTACCTTGATATGGCTTACTACCTTGGATACGTGGCATACCGAAGCGAACTGCTCCTTACAATCAGTACGTTGAGCGAGGCTGCCACCTATGTCCTGGGCATAGTCTGTTGGGCTGCGGCACTGGCAACCGTTTTCAATCGATTCTTGACTCGGAAGTCCACTTCCATAGTTTCGAACAGTCACCGTCCCACCGTCTAACCTTTCTTCAATCTATACGGCCCGAGTCATAAGGTGAAGACGATATAAAACAAAGTCTAGACATTTGTTGACTGTCTGTCGACTGCAAATGGATTAATTCACGGTCGAGCACATCTATATGGGGTTGGTTTTCTTGGGAGAGGCCGAACTGGTATTCCTTGGGACTGGGGGAGGCCGGTTCATAACGATTACTCAGAAGAGGCAGACCGGGGGGCTGAGAATTCTGCATCCCGTTGATATTCAATTGGATCCAGGCCCGGGTGCGATAGTTTACGCCAACAGAGCGAGGTTAGATCCCTCCAAGACGAGGGCTGTGTTGGTGTCTCATTGTCACCTAGATCATTATGGAGATGCTGAAGTGTTCATCGAGGCTATGACGGGAGGGATGATTAGGAAGCGAGGTTTGCTAGTAGCACCGCGTAGCGTTATCAAAGGAAACGAAATTTGCGATCCATGCATCTCGAGGTATCATCAGAGTATGCCTGAGAGGATAGTTGAAGTGAGGGCAGGTGACCAAGTAGAGGTTGAACAACTACGTCTGATAGCTACTAGAGCTCAACATAGCGATCCTGATACTGTAGGCTTCCGGATCAGCTTGCCCTCAGGTGACGTAGGCTACACCTCTGATACTGAATACTTTGAAGGGCTTGGAAAACAATATCAAGGCGTCAGGCTGTTGATCTTATGTGTTCTCAGGCCAAGGGGGCTTCCTTGGAAGGGCCATCTATCTAGTGGAGACGCTGAGAAGATCGTGAAAGAAGCTGAGCCGGAGGTCTCGGTGATTACTGACTTCGGGGTCAGGATGGTCTACGCGGGGCCGAGTCGTGAAGCAAAGACCATAGAGAACAACACAGGTATTCGAACGATAGCCGCGGCCGATAACATGCGAGTAAGAATTGGAAAGGAAATCAGTTTTGAAAGTGAAAGTGAGCAGCCTTCTCTCGATCGATTCACGCGGTAGCTTCTCGAGGTACCCTATTATCCTTCATACTGCGTGTAACAGAGAATATGAGCATCCTATGGAAATGCTTTTGAAACAGAACTCATTTGTTCATACGAAATATCACCTTCAATCTTGGGAATCAAAATCATGACCGGTGACTAGGATGGAGAATCTCCTCAGGGAAAGCGGCGATCCAAATTCGATGCCCAAGAGGTACGATCACTTAGAAAATGAAGGGCGCTGGCAGACCCTTTGGGAAGATTGGGGTATTCATCGCTTCAGGAGTGAAGACCAAGCCAGTCCCACTTACAGCATAGATACTCCTCCGCCATATCCCAGTGGAGAGTTCCACATGGGGAACGCATTGAACTGGTGCTATTTTGACTTCGTCGCCAGATACAAGAGGATGCGTGGTTTTAATGTCCATTTTCCTCAAGGATGGGATTGCCACGGGCTGCCCACCGAAGTTAGAGCCGAGACGACATACAAGATTAGGAAGAGAGATCTTGCAGTTGCCGAGTTCAAGGACCTCTGCATACGGTTGACCTCAGAGTATATCGAGAAGATGAAGAAAGCCATGAAGATGATGGGCTACTCAATCGACTGGAACCTGGAGTACAAGACAATGGATCCACACTACTACCGTTTAACACAACTCTCATTCATTCTTCTATCCAAATATGGATACATGTATCGCGGTGAGCATCCAGTCAACTGGTGTCCTAGATGTGAGACCGCGATCGCTGAGGCAGAGGTTGAATACGTCGAGAGCGAGGGATTGCTTAGCTATATTCGCTTCAGAACTGAAGGTGGGCATATCGTTATAGCAACGACACGTCCTGAACTTTTGCCAGCGTGCGTAGCGGTCGCTGTCAATCCGCAGGATGAAAGATACAGAAGCTATGTGGGGAAATGGGTTGAGGTTCCGCTTTTCAAGCGTAGAGTCGAAATTCTAGCCGATGAAGGTGTAGATGCCAACTTCGGTACCGGAGTCGTTATGGTCTGCACTTTCGGCGACAAGACCGATGTCAAATGGCAGAAGAAGTACAGACTTCCTATCGTAAAAGCGGTCAGTGAAGACGGGCATATGACTGAAGAAGCTGGGAGATACGGAGGTCGAACGATAGGGGAATGTCAAGAAGCTATACTGAACGATTTCAAAAAGGAAGGGCTTTTGGAGAAGTCGGAGAGAATCAAGAGAAACGTGGGGACATGTTGGAGATGTCATACTGCTGTCGAGATAATATCGCGACTCCAGTGGTTCATGAAGACCAAAGACATGACTGATGAGGTGGTCAACTGGACGAACAAGATCACTTGGGTTCCAGAATTCGCGAAACACCGGATGATCGATTGGGCCACATCGCTCGATTGGGATTGGGTGATTTCTAGGCAGAGAGTCTTCGCGACGCCGATCCCTGTCTGGTACTGCGCACGATGCGGTGAGAATATTCTCGCAGAAGAAGACTGGTTGCCGGTGGATCCTAGATTTGAAAAACCGAAGCTCGAGAGCTGTCCGAGATGCGGTTGCAAAGACCTGATAGGTGAATCCGATGTTATGGACACTTGGATGGATTCGTCTATAACTTGTGCTGTTCACGCTGGCTGGCCTGGGAATCCGGAATCCTTCAAGAAGCTGTTCCCGGCTGACCTTCAACCGAACGGATTAGACATAATTCGGACTTGGGACTACTACCTGATGGTGAGACATCTAGCATTGTTCAAACAGGCTCCGTACAAGGCTATGCTCATAAACGGTATGGTTCGTGGAGCAGACGGTCGAATGATGCATAAGTCTTATGGAAACTATGTTGAAGCAACGGAGGCTATCGTGAAGTATGGTGCAGACTCGCTTCGCCAATGGGCTGCTGGTGGAGCGGCGACAGGCCAAGATATACCTTTCAGGTGGAGTGATGTAGAACACGCTCGACGTTTCCTAACGAAACTCTGGAATGCGTCGCGTTTCGCGATAACGAATCTACGAGAACATGATAGATCAACGGAAGAGCTAGAACTTCAAGTCCTTGACAGGTGGCTACTGAGCAGGCTGGAGAAGGTTACCAAGGAGGTGACTGAGGCCTTCGAGAACTTCCAGTTTAACACAGCATTAGAATCGGTGAGGAACTTTACGTGGCATGTCTTCTGTGACCAATATCTGGAAGCTGTGAAACACAGGTTCTATTCAAGTGACATGATAGACAAGGAAAATCGTATCGGTGCGGAATATGTTCTCTACCGTTCGATTCTGCGCATTCTACAACTCCTCTCGCCAATCTGTCCACACATAACTGAGAGTATATATCAGCGATTGAGACCATCAACGGAATCCCCAAGAAGCATACACTTGACTGGCTGGCCGTCCGTTAGGCAAGAATCGATAGATGAAGAGGTTGAGAAGAAAGGCGATTTGCTGGTAGCAGTCATCTCTGAGATTCGTCGAGAGAAATCGAAGAGGCAGGTGTCGATGAGAGCGCCTGTCGAGCATCTTCACATCTACGCCAAAGAGAATGAGCGGAAGGTGCTCGAGGACAATATCGAGACTGTGAAGAGAACCTGCAACGTCGGCTCAGTTGGTATTCGGCCTTTGGACGACGTAAGTCTTGGAACACCGGTTCAAGAATATGCGAATATCAGGATAAGGCTGAAACTTTAGAATTCGCGTTCTCATGGTTTTCAAGATCCTTCGCGTGTCAGCAAGTCTTTAATACAAGAGGCATTTTCTTAAGAATTCTTAAGTTAGGAAACTGGGGATGGAGTGAAAGGTAGGCCTATTTCTGAGAAGCGTCTTGAATAAACGCTTGTTCTAGGCGGGTGCTTTTCATCTTCGATCTCTATTGCCTAGCTGCATAAGAATGAAAAGGAGGAGAAGATATGGCGGAAGAAGAAAGGGGCTTCTCTGAGAGACGACCGGGGCGAAGGTTTGGAAGAGGCCCTAGAGGATTCAGGCAGTCGAGAGGACCAGTTCCAGTCAAAGAGGGCGATGAGTTGGACGTCACTATTGAAGCCGTTGGAAGGAAGGGCGACGGAATAGCTAAGGTTGAGAACTTCGTTGTCTTCGTGCCAGGAACGAAAGCCGGGGATCATGTGAAGATCAAGGTGACTGGCGTCAGCGGTGGTTTTGCGACAGCTAGCGTAGTCGGATAGAGGAGCAATAGCGATGAAGATAGTTGAGTTAAGACCTGGGATGAAAAGGGTCGATCTGAAAGGCACCATAGTCGAGATTTCGGAAACACGAGAGGTTACAACGAGGTTTGGCGATGTAAGCCGCGTGGCGACTGCTGTTCTGGCTGACGAGTCTGGAAGAACAAAGATGTCCCTTTGGAACGAGAACATAGATAAAGTATCTGTCAATAGTACCGTGCAAATTGAAAACGGTTACGTCACGACATTTAGGGGAGAGAACCAAGTGAACGTAGGGAGATACGGTAAACTTACTGTTCTGCAGTAGACAACCATCTTATCTACAATATGCGCAACGGCACTCACCACAGTTTTCTTCAAATAGCATACGCAAGACTTGAAGAACAAGGTTTTTTGGGACAGTATCCGGTATTATCTTCAGCGCACGGTACTGAAGATGGCCTCATTGAGCAGCCATAAGCTTCAATTCAAGAGATTCGTCGGCAAGTGCCTTGAAATATTCGCTGTCACAGCAGTGATGCTTCTTTTTTCCACTGCTTTCGCTCAGACTGGGATGTCGATGACGGTATTAACGAACAGCGACACGTACGACCCTGGAGAGACCGTGACCATCAGTGGAGAAGTGAAGGATACCTCAAGCATACCTGTGCCAGCCGCTACGATATCAATACAGGTTAAGGATCCGGCCGATCAGACGATCTACATTAGTGTGCAGTATTCGAGTTCGAATGGAAGCTACATAGACCATTTCGTTCTGGCGAACGATTCGTTGACGGGCAACTACGGAGTTTTCGTTGCGGCTGGTAAATCTGGTTTCGCGGATTGTCATGCGCAAACTTCCTTCTCTGTCCCTAAAGTCGTCATCAATCAAACCTCCGACTTTGCGATCTCTGCGTATCCCGACAATCGGACGGTTAAGCCGGGGGAGTCCACGCAATTCAGTTTGTCTCTCGTCTCCAAGGGGGGATTTACCTCTCCCGTTAGTCTCGGTATCCTCAGCGTGCCCCCGTTGTTAGAGACATCTTTCGAGCCTCAAGTCGTAGTTCCCAACGGTTCTTCAACTCTAACTGTTCGAACGCAGCCGACAGCGAAGAATGGTTCGTACGTTCTAACGGTCACTGCAAGCGGCGGAGGTAGGAACCACTCGACAAGCGTGACTTTGGTTATTCAAGGTAGCGGCTGTTTGATAGCAACAGCGACCTATGAGTCAGAACTGGCGTTTGAGGTTCAGTTTCTCAGAGGATTCAGAGAAGAAAGGGTGATGCCTACTCATGCTGGAAGGCAGTTTCTATATACGTTCAACATGTTCTACTACTCGTTCAGTCCGAATGTGGCTAGGTTGATCGAGTCCGATAATGGTCTGCGGGCGCTCTGCAAGGTAGCGCTTCACCCGTTGATATCAATACTCATGTTCACCGCACACTTGGATAGCTTGTTCGGTTTCTGCCCGGAGATCGGGGTCATTATTAGTGGATTTTTGGCAAGTGTTCTCATTGGAATAATATATTTCAGTCCGATCGCCGTTGTTCTGAAGAGGATTTTGAAAGCGCGCGGAGTAGATTTGAGAGTGCGCCTCGAGAAGCCGGTATTTACAATCCTGCTTTCAAGCGTAGTCGCAATATCGGTAGGCGAGGCTTTTCCGTTCTATGCAACGTTGTCTGCCGCTACCGCCATTTTCGTTGTTGCTACTGTCTGTCTCTCGGTTTTGTTGTTTATGAGATTCCTCGATAGTTGCCTCAAGTTCTTTCGACTTTAGTTTTTCGCTATCCTATAATAGTAAACAATAATTGGAGGCTTGGCTTCTAGTTTCTAGGTTGGAAGGTTATTCGAGGTCTTCATGAGGAACGACAGGCGTGAAGAAAAGCGATACCGCGATATGTTCACTTCTTCTGGTCTTGGTTTTCGTCTGCTTAGTTCTTCACGTTGCTGCCGCGCTCAGTTTGTATGTTTCGGTCTGGATTGTGAGAGAGCCTGCTCAAACTGGCGAGACTATACTTATATCAGGCATGGTGACGGACGATTCCGGTTCCGTTGTTCCAAACGCTCAAGTCTCTATTCAGGTCAATGATCCTATTGGCAACACTATCCGCATCGCTCTAGTCTATTCAGGTCTCGATGGAGCATATTCGGATAGATTCCCTCTTCTGAGCGGCTCTCCGAGCGGGAACTATACGATCTACATAACCGCGAGCAAGCCAGGCTACAGAGACGCGCGCGAGGAGTTTCTATTCGTGAATGTCGCGAGAGACTTCTCGATATCAGTTTCACATTCTTCTATCAGCGTGGCTCAAGGGGAATCGATTTTCTTCACTATTAGTTTGTCCTCAACAAGCGAATTCGATTCCCCTGTGTCTTTGAGTCTTACTGGAGCACCTAGCGGGGTATCATATGTGTTCACGCCCAATCCAATTGTACCTACGGGTTCAGCGAATCTCACCGTTTTTACCTTGCCATCAACTCCACCCGGTTCGTACAACCTTACGATAGCGGCTTCTGGAGGAGGCAAGACCCATCTAGCGTCAACTATATTGATTGTTACCGAGAGGGGTTACTCTCCTTCGTTGACCACGATTGGAATTCTCATAGTCATCTTTGTAGTCGCTATCTCGTTTGGCGCTTTCTGGATGAGAAAGCGTTTGATTTCGAAATTACCGAAAGAACGCTCGGCTGAGGTTCAAGCGTTATTGGCTCAACTTGAAGCGAAGGGGGACAGAGATTATCTCGCTACGGCGCGTGCACTCACACGACTTGAAGAGTTAAGGGCTACAGATAGAATTGATGAAGAAACTTACCAGAAACTCAAGAGGGACTATGAAAAGAGGCTTGAAGAGATCTCTGAGAGAGAAGGGAAAGCGTCTGGTAGCTAGAATTGCTCCAGTTTCTTCGCGATACGGAGGATTGCTTGACTAAAAGCGTGCTGAGGCTCCTCGTGTGTGTAAATCATTCTCCCGCCTGTTGCCATCAATTCGCAGAAGCAAGGGATAGTGCCTATTAGAGGAAGCTCGAAGATACTTTCGACTAGCGTCGCCATCTTTTCAGGTCCGCCCTCTGAACTGATTTGCTGCGCTGGAATCTTGTTCAGTAGAATTCCAGTCTTCCTTCCCAAGGCCTTGTAGATTCCTTTGATCATCTCCTTCGTTCCTTCAACATCAAACTTGTCCATCTTCATCACGAGTGCCACAACATCTGAACTGGCTAAAGCATTGATCGACGAGTAATACATGCCTGGACCCGTGTCGAAGATTAGATAGTTCATATCCAAATCGTTGAAGATAGTCTTCCTTGCTGACAGAGTTTTGTGGAGGGCTTTCATCTCCCATTTTCTGTCTTTCGACATCATTTCACGCATTGAATCTGAAGACGGGTTGGCCAATCCTATCAAGAGCTTGCCTTTCGTTCCATATCTCTGCGTCGCATCTGCTGTGGCCTCCTCAATCTTGCAGTTCCCTTCAAGGAACTCATTCAGCCAGTGTTGAGGCTTCACTTTGAATAGGACATGAAGGCTTGGGGCTCTAAAGTCGTAGTCGAGCAGGCAGACATCGGATCCCTGTTTCGCATAAGCAACCGCTATGTTTGCAGCGACGGAAGATTTACCTGTGCCCCCTTTGTAAGAGTGAATTGCGATCGACTTTTTCAATTTGAAGACTCTACCTCTCAATGTAGAAGATTACATCGTGGCTCTTTCTCTTCTTCTTTATATGTCCCATTCCGACCAATTGATTCAAATAATCGCTCTCAACGGCTCGAACGCGACCTGTTTCTCTTGAAATATCTGTTGCCGTAGCCTCTCCCAGTTTGCATATTGCCATTGCTGTCTTCCTCAGGTGGTCGGGCAGCGACAGTAAAGTTGCTGCGTCTAAAGGCATTCCTTCGAGGCTGATCTTTTCGCGTCGGGGTTGAACTTGCTGCATGATCGCTTCTTGAAGATTAACTACTCTTTCCAGTCGTTCACCCAACGTCTCAAGGTTTCCGTTGATCTTTTCAAGTAGGTCTATTATAGCCGCCGCGGTCTTTTTCGATTCCATGTCTCATCTGTTCCATGCAGCGTTTGATCAATGACCTCTCTTCCCGAAAGGTATATCAACGTTTTGATGTGGTGCGCAAAAACCAGTCGATGTGTGGTACAAAGAAACACTTAAATACGAAACAAAGCCAAATCTTGATTTGGCGGCGACACGGTTGCGAAGGTGGCTGATCCTTCTAGCGATTATGCTTCTTACGGTCTGGGGCCTCATCCCCGTCGCTAACGCTTCATACAGCATTGGAGACAGTACGCCTTCTAGCGGTCGGGCTATGCCTTCAATCCACATGACGGCGTCTCCGTTCGGCGACGAAGATGACCATGGTAGAGAAAGGGACTTCAGTATCAAGGTCACTCCTACATCTCAAACTATTCTAGTGGGAGAGAAAGCGAATTACGCAGTGATCGTGAACGCTATTGGAGATTTCGATGACAGAGTCACCTTAGCTCTACGTGGGCTCCCAGATAATATGAGAGCTAGACTTCACCCAAGTTTTGAGGAATGCCCGTTCACTTCGACTCTGGAGATTGTTACTGACTCAAAAGCTTCTCCTGGAACCTACACCTTGAACATCACAGGGTCTAGCAGGAAGACGACTCACTTCACCATTGCGACTCTCATATTAGTTTCAAAAGGAACTCCAAGCCCTGACTTCAGCATTGCAGCTTTTCCTTCATCTCTCACTATCGACCCGGGACAGAGTGCGCAGTACACAGTAACTTCAACCTCGCTGAACGGCTTCTCAGGTAACATATCTTTCTCGCTGACAGGAGCTCCCTCGACTTCAACATCATCCTTCAGCCCTAAGAAAGTATCACTGGACGGAGACAAAGTGTCTAGCTCCACGCTCTCGGTGAGCACGGATAAGTCAACCGCTCCCGGGACTTACACATTAGCAATAACTGGGGTTGCTGAGGTAGGAGCGGTGGCTCATCAGACCACTGTGGCACTTATTCTTAGAGGAGCGATGTCTCGTCTTTCAGTAACGATCTCGGCTGAGAAGCTCAGCTACGATCCGGGCAGCTCCGTTAGCCTTTTTGGCTATGTGACAGATCCTTCAGGGCCCGTTGGCGACGCTACTGTCTCGATTCAAGTAGTTGATCAGCAGGGAGCTACAGTACATGTTGTCTATGTAAGAACGAGGGACGATGGGTATTACTCTAACTCATTTCGATTAGGAGGCGATGCAAGCGCTGGCGTTTATGCAGCATACGTAATAGCGAGCAAACCCGGCTATCAAGATGCTTATGGCCACTGTACGTTCACTGTCGGCGCGAGCTCCACACCGAACGTTGTCATAACCAAAGTATACACAACTGACATGAGATGGAGTGCGAAGAGTGTTTTCCAGCCAGGTGAGACGTTGATGGTTTGGGTCGAAGTTGTCAACACCGGTGCAGATCTTGTAGACGGGATCGTCTGGGTCCAGATAGTCGATCCGAATGGTGCCCCGATCAAGGTCGATTTCCATGTGGGGCTGATAGCTGGAGGCCAAACGGTGAAAGAAGGGTTCAGCATAACTTTGCCTATCGACGCTCCTCAAGGTGAGTATAGAGTGACCTCCTTCGTCTCAGATAGGATGATCTCTGAAGGAGGGAAGTTCCTCACAACCATGCAATGGGAATTCAAGGTTTCATAAGGTGAATTTTGAGATTGGATGAGAAACCGGTTTTCGGGAACGATGACTCCAAGGCGCGGTTCTCGAACCTGAACACCGTAGCTCGAAGGTCGCCGCACTCTTCGCAAGCTTCAATAAGCGAGTACGCAAGACACATTCTTCTAGGACATTCGCGGGTGGAAATTTTGAGCGAAGATGAGCGCCTGGATGAGATCAAACAGATTCTCGGAGCAACTATTGAACAGTTTGAGTCTCTGTTTGAGTCAGCTGGAGGGTTCGACGAATCAAGAGTG
>Ga0315312_1001142_pt1 | contig 22437 bp, 19 predicted proteins | sample TDP7_MG_FD_203629 | JGI IMG/M metagenome (GOLD analysis project Ga0315312, IMG submission 203629) | Freshwater sediment microbial communities from Lake Towuti, South Sulawesi, Indonesia - TDP7 | ecosystem: Environmental > Aquatic > Freshwater > Lake > Sediment | place: Indonesia: South Sulawesi... | reverse complement strand
TTTTGGTTACCCACATGCTTGGATAGCCCTCCGGGTTGCCCACACTCTCCACAATACTGTTACTATTCTTAATCTATTTTTTGCACAAAATTCGGTGAAGCCCTTGTTTATTACTTGACATTATTTGCAGACTATGTTAGATTTATGTAGAAAGTTCGAAAAATTTATATTCCCTAAGCTTAACTTTATATCATTTATGTAATAAGTTTATAGATGAATCGCCGGAAGCTAAAGTCTAAAAAAATCCGGTCAAAAAAGTCCAGAAAAGTTTGGTCATATCTTTCCCATTACCTTAAATCCAACCTCCTTAATTTTATACGCAGTAACGGCCCCTCCTCCCGTTCGAAAATTGCTCGAACCTTACATATGAGTCCTACCACCGTGAGTAAATTCATCTCGCAATTGATAAAGGAGGGCTTGGTGGAAGAAATAGGGACCGGGGATTCCAGCGGCGGACGCCGTCCCATACTTCTGCAACTGAAATCCCGGACGGGTTATGCCCTGGGGGTAGATATGGGTTCTTTCTTCACCCGGTTAGTCCTGGTGGATTTGACTGGAAAGGTAATTCTTTCCAAGAAAGTTAAGACTAATCCGGAAAAAGGTCAAGCGGAAGTATTGAAATCTACCTTTTTGTTACTCCGGCGTCTTATTAAAGAGAGTGGAGTGCAAAGGTCTTACCTGAGAGGGATTGGTTTTGGTATTTCCGGTATCGTTGACTTTCATAAGGGTATCTGTCACTTCTGTCCCAATTTACCGGGCTGGGAAAATGTCCCTTTGAAAAAAATTATAGAGTCGGAATTCAAGGTCCCCACTTTAGTGGATGACAGTGTCCGGGCAGCCACGCTGGCGGAGAAACGTTATGGCGCCGCCTGTTCGGTGGATAATTTTGTTTTTGTCAGTATTGGTGCCGGTATCGGCGCAGGAATTTTTACCGATGGGAGAATTTACCGGGGAGGAAATGGGTTGGCGGGAGAATTTGGTCATATACCGGTAGAAGAAAATGGTCCTCGTTGTCATTGTGGGAATTTTGGCTGTCTGGAAAGTCTGGCTTCCGGTCCCGCTCTGGTAAATCAGGCCAGAAAGGCTCTTGGCGAAGGAGTTAATAGTTCCCTTCGGAAAAAAGTGGGAGAAGAAATAGATAATCTTACCGCGGAATTGATAATCAAAGCCGCCGGAGAGGGAGATAAATTAGCTTTCAGTCTGCTGCACCGAGCGGCAGAATATATTGGACTGGGCATCTCTATGCTGGTCAATCTTCTCAATCCCAATTTAGTAGTGATAGGAGGGGGAATGGTTCAGGGAGGAGGGATTCTTTTCGAAACCATTAAAAGGGTAATAAGAACCCGTTCGCTGGAAGTTTCTTTCCGCAATGTAGAAGTGATACCCACTCAGCTTGATGATAATGGTGCCGCGCGGGGTTCAGCAACTTTCATCCTGGAAGAGATTTTTGAAGTTTTACCAGAAATCTCGAGAAGGGAGTAAAAGGATTTGATTATCGGGGTTCCCCGGGAAATTAAGACCGAAGAATACCGGGTGGCAATGATTCCTGCCGGAGTGGAAACTTTGAAACAGTCCGGCCACCGGATACTAATTGAGCAATCAGCGGGAGCCGGGATAGGAGTGAGCGATAAGGAATATGAGAAGGCGGGAGCGGAAATTATTTCCCATCACGGAGAAGTTATCCGGCAGGCGGATCTGGTGGTGAAGGTGAAAGAACCCTTGCCTTCGGAATATGAATTCTTCCGTCCTGGACAGATAGTTTTCGGTTTTTTCCATTTTCCCGGTAATCAAGAACTCTTACAGGTGATGATAGCCCGACACATCATTGCTATTGCTTACGAAACAGTAGAAAAAGAAGACGGTTCCCTTCCTTTACTTACTCCCATGAGTGAGATTGCCGGCCGTCTGGCAGTCCAGGAAGGGGCAAAATATCTGGAGAGACCTTCTGGAGGCAGAGGGATGCTATTAGGGGGTGCACCGGGAGTACCTCCGGCTGAGGTGGTTATTCTGGGAGGCGGAGTGGTAGGTTCCAGCGCTGCTGGGGTAGCCGCTGCTCTGGGGGCCCGGGTGACAGTTCTAGATATTGATCCTGCCCGTCTGAAATCTCTGGCCGAAACTTTGCCTCCCAATGTAGTTACACTTTTTTGCCGGCGCACCAATCTAATAGCCAAGGTTAAAGAAGCTGACCTATTAATCGGTGCCGTTCTGGTTAAAGGAGCTCGGGCGCCGATTCTGGTTTCCCGGGAAATGGTCCGCAGTATGAAGCCCGGTTCGGTGATCGTAGACGTAGCCATTGATCAGGGAGGATGCGTAGAAACTTCCCATCCTACCAGCCATCGAGAGCCGATATTTGTTCAGGAAGGAGTGATTCATTACTGTGTGCCCAATATTCCGGGGGCGGTTCCCCTCACTTCAACTTATGCCCTTGTCCCCATTACCCTGCCCTATATCCTGGAAATCGCTAATAAAGGTTTTCTCCGGGCAGTGGAGGAAAACCGGGCTTTGGGCCGGGGAGTGAATCTGGTGGAAGGGAAGGTGGTGCATCCAGGGGTAGCACAGGTTTATGACCTCCCTTGCTATGCTCTGGAAGAGGTTCTAATCAATTTTACACGTCGCTAAGGACAAGATGTTACTCGTCTCTAAAGTTGAGTAGTAATACATTCAAATCAATTAGATATAGGCCCAAATCAATTAAATATACACCACAATTTATTAAATAGTAAGGAGGCTTGTCAAATGAGTAAAAAGGTAGAGGAAAGACTGGCTATTAATGGAGGACCCAAGGCTGTTACTAAAAAGTGGCCTCCCTGGCCATTGATTACTGAGGAAGATATTCAGGAAGTAATCCGGGTGATGAAGGAAGAAACTATTCATTCGGTGCGCCGGGTAGGTGTGATTTTGCGCTTCGAGGATGATTTCGCTCGCTATCACGGCCGCAAATACGCTTTTGCGGTCAATGGCGGGACTGCGGCTCTGGACATTGCGGTTACCATTACGGGAGCGGGTCCGGGAGATGAGATTTTAGTATCTCCTTACGGCTGGGGTTCTACGGTTGGCTGTATTATTCACAACAATACTATCCCTGTTTTTGTGGATATTGATCCTCGAACTTACAATATGGACCCTGATAAGATTGAGGAAAAAATTACTCCCCGCACCAAAGCCATTGCTGTTACTCATCTCCACGGTCATCCGGCCGATATGGATCCCATAATGGAAATTGCCCGGAGATACGATCTTTATGTAATTGAAGATGTTGCCCAGGCTCACGGAGCTCTTTACCACGGCCGGAAGGTAGGAAATATTGGTCATCTGGCAGCATTCAGTATCGGGGACGGCAAACATGTCACCGGAGGGGAAGCTGGGGTTTTACTACTTGACGATGAGAAGCTATACCAGCGGGCGCTGTTGGAAGGAACTCATCCTGGTCGCCATGGAGTGGAAATTACCGATCCCAACCTCAAACGTTATACTGACAGTCTGGGCTGGAATTACCGGGTACATCCCCTGGCAGCGGCTATTGCCCGGATTAAATTGAAGTATCTTGACCAGCAGAATATTGTCCGTCAGAAATGTGCAGAATATCTTTCCCAGGGCTTAAAGGAGATACCGGGGATCGAGCCTCCTTACGTTGTTCCTGGTTGCACTCATGTTTTCCACATGTATTGCCCGGCTTATAAGCCGGAGGAATTGAATGGTCTCCCGCGGAATAAGTTTATCCAGGTTTTAAATGCGGAAGGAGTACCGATTTTTCTCTGGGCAGAAGTACCCTTCCATCTGCGTCCTCGCTGTCAGGAACATTACTTCTATGGAAAAGGTTGTCCTTGGGAATGTCCGCTGGCCTCTCGTAAGGTGACTTATAAGAAAGGCGATTGTCCGGTGGCGGAGCGTCGGTGCGAAGTAGAAGAACTGAATTTATTCTGGACGCCTATGGTGACTTATGATGAGGAGCTGCTGGATCAAATTTTGGCCGCCTTCCGCAAGGTTACCAATCGGCAAGAAGAAGTGAAAAAACTGGACGGTAAAATTTCTACTCTATACCACTCCGCCGTATAAAGTTTCTCCTCATCGTAAAAATTTGCTGAAAGGCAGGAGAAAGTAACGGCGGTTAATTTCTCATTAGCCATTTCCATTCTGCGGGAGTTCCGGGCCGGCACGAACTATGGCTGGGAGAACTTAATTATTCCGCTATAATGAAAAAAATTGATGAGCTGGCCTATGCGGGATTTTTCGGTCTGGAATACTCTCCCACCTTGCCTTCGGAGGAATCCCTGAGGCAGTTCCAGAAGATATTTACCTGAGGGTTGCGAACCTGGCCACAATCATCTTTCGGCGTAATAATGAATCAAGCAGCTAAAGCAATCAACATCCCCTTGTTGCAAAGAGAAACTACATCGAATGGATATGAACAGGAGTTTAAAGAGGCAGTAAAAAGTTTAATTCCTAAGGGTGTAGAAGGCATGATTTTTGGAGATGTATATTTACAGGAGCATAGAGATTGGGTAGATAGAGTTTGTAAAGAGTTAGGAATTGAGGCAATTCAGCCGCTCTGGGGACGAAATCCCGAAAAGATTCTCCTTGAGTTTATAGATGCGGGTTTTTAAGAAATCAAAATATAATATAAAATGCTAACAAAGCTTAATATAAAAAGAGTTCTAGTGGCGGGAGTGGCGGTTAATTTTGCAAGTCTTATTTTGGGGCCGGTGAGTTATTATTATTTTAATTGGATATTTTTTCTTGAGCCCCAGGATGTATGGAAGTGGAAGCCAGGCCAAGCAATAATGTCTATGCCCATGGGATGGTTGGTTTTCCTACTTTTAGGGAATTTAGTATTGGCGATAATAGTTGCCCTGGTTTACGCAATTTTATACCGGGGAATTCCAGGGAGAGGAATTCAAAAGGGGCTTACATTTGGGTTTTTAGGCTGGTTAATAGGTGTTTTGGTTCCTATGTTTTCTATGTATATACTTTTAAAAATTGCTGGTGGGACAATAGTTTACTTTACCTTACAGGGATTAGTTGAATATTTAGTTTATGGAATAATTATTTCTGCAATTTATAGAGAAAAGGGTCTAATAAATGAAAACGAGGGATAGTAAAATAGCTATCTTGGGGATAATACTTCTCTCCTTCATTACTGGTATCTGTCTTTATCCCCGCATGCCGGAGAGAATGGCTTCTCATTGGAATGTCCAAGGGCAGGTAGATGGCTATATGTCAAAATTCTGGGGAATGTTTTTAATGCCCTTTATTTGTGTAGGATTATTTTTTCTTTTTGTTTTAATACCAAAGATAGATCCATTGAAAGCAAATATTGAAAAATTTAGAAAGTATTATGATGGATTCGTATTATTGATAATAATTTTTTTAATTTATCTTTATCTACTAACAATTTTCTGGAATGTTGGTGTAAGATTTAATATTGTCCAGTTTTCAGCTCCGGCTTTAGGAATACTCTTTTATTATTCGGGAATCTTAATGGAGCATATAAAACAGAACTGGTTTATTGGTATAAGAACACCCTGGACTTTGAGTAATGAAAAAATTTGGGATAAAACCCATAAAATTGGTGGGAGACTATTTAAAATTGCTGGGGTTATTTCTCTTTTGGGTGTTATTTTTGAGGACTATGCCCTATTCTTTGTTTTTGTCCCAGTGATTTTAGTTACCGTATATACTACCATTTATTCTTACTTTGAATATCAAAAAGAAATTCAACAATAATAGGTTCTGTCCCGATTTCAATAAGATTATTCCTTCTTTATCCAAACCTCCATGGGACCTTTCTCCCTGTTTGCCCAAGAATAGTAAGGTATGGCAATAAATTCTACCTCTTTTCTTAAACTATCTACATCTTTTGTTGGAAGATATAATCCCTTCCAGGAATCAGGGGCATTTATCCATCCTTTTCCTTTTAATATTACTACCCCACCAAGGATATCTCTATACTCATTTTCTAGTTTTGTATCTTTTGATATCTCTAAGTCCCACACATCTCCCCAAAGATTATCTACTCCCTCCACACAGTAGATAATAGGACCTCTTCTTATGGCAACCTTTCCTACATTGTCTTTAACCTTCGGATGACTTTCTAAAAACTCTATCTCCATAGGGAAGTTTACCTTTAAGGTATCACCCTTTTCCCACCTTTTGCGAACTGTAATATAGCCTTTTTCTAAAGTAGGTTGTATTTCTTTTCTATTTAAGAATATAGAGAAATTCTTGCTCCAACCCGGTTTTCTTAGAAAGAGGGTAAATTCAGATTCTGCATCAATCTTAAATTCTATAAGCCCATCCCAAGGATAATCTGTCTTTTCTTCTACAGTTACGTTTGAACCATTAATTTTTAATTCACAGGTATTGCTGGCATAGAGATGAACCCATATACCTTCAGAAGACACAGAGTACATATACCCTGGGATAGATGTAATAGTCCTTGCTATATTGGGAGGACAACAAGCGCAGGCAAACCATTTTTGTCTTCTATGATCACCTCTATCTGCTAAGGGGTTTACATAAAAATATTCTTTTCCATCTAGTGAAATCCCGGAGAGTATCCCATTATAGAGACAGAGCTCCATAATATCTGCAAATCTTGACTCGGGTAGTACCTGAAGCATTCTATAGTTCCACATAAAATTAGCAATAGAAGCACATGTCTCAGCATAAGCGGTCTCATTTGGAAGTTCATAGTTTTCTCCAAATGCTTCCCCTTCTTCCCTTGCCCCGGCGCCCCCGGTAACATACATCTTCTTTTCTACTAAATTATCCCAGAGTCTCTCCAAAGCATCCAGAAGGGTCTTATCCCCTGTCTCCATATAAAGGTCTGCCACACCACAATTTAGATATAGACTTCTTACTGCATGTCCTACAATCTCATCCAATTCCCTAAAAGGCTTGTGGTCTATATGGTAAGGGCCTCCACCACCAATAATACCTTTTCCTCTCTCATCGATAAAGAATTTAGCTAAGTTTAGATACTTTTTATTACTTGTCTCTCTATAGAGTTCTACCAGAGCCATTTCTATCTCAGGATGTCCAGGAGTTCCCTCTCTTTTTCCGGGACCAAAGACTGAGTCTATATGGTCGGCGAGCTTTATCGCAATACCTAAAAGGTTAGTCTTTCCTGTTGCCCGATGATGAGCTACCGCTGATTGAATGAGATGACCTGCACAGTAAAGTTCATGCATGTCTTTTAGGTTAGTCCAACGGTTCTGTTTCTTTTCAAAAGTAAAATATGTATCTAAGTAACCATCATCATCTTGAGCTAACTTAACCTCGTGGATAACATCATCCAATAGCTTCTCAAGTTTCTCATTTTTATTATAACTAAGAAAGTAGGCTACTGCTTCTGCCCACTTATAGACATCAGAATCGTTGAAGAAAAAGCCAACAAAATCTCCGGGTATTTTACCTGAGGCTCTTCTAAAGTTATTTATCCTTTGGGTCTGTTCCAAAATCTCATACTGTAAGGGCAAGATTACTTCCTGCATTAGTTTCATCTTTGGAGACCAGAAATTATCTGTAAGTTTAACTGAGTTTATAGGAACAGGTTGTAACTTAGAATATTTACTCTTTGTAGTATCAATTACATGAGTCTTAGGCATAAAATCCTCCTTTTTGCATAACTAATTCTTACCAATCTCTGCAAGGCTTAGGCTACTTAATTGCTCCGCGTGTCAATCCCGAGATGATGGCTCGCTGGGAGACAAATACTAAAAGTATCATAGGAACTACCATTGTTACCCCTAAAGCACTAATTAGCTCCCATGGTCGACCAAACGGAGTCCTGGCCTGGAATACTTCTGTGATACTTACACTGAGCGGCTTAGCTTTGATGGTAGAACTGAAAGCCAAAGGATATACGAGGTTGTTCCATGCATTAATAAAATTAATGGTAATCATCGTGGTAAGTGCGGGTTTCATAATAGGAATGACCACCTTCCAAAGTAACTGGAATAAATTAGCGCCATCAATAATCGCTGCTTCCTCTATTTCTATTGGTAATTGCTTGATGAAGGAAACCAGTACCCAGACTGTAAATGGCACCAAAACACTGCTCATCACCAGAATTAAGCCTTGAAGCGTATTGATCATTCCGAGATTCCTCAGGATTTGAAATAATGGGACCACTGTAACTACTTCTGGCAAAGCCATAGACAACACGAGGCCTAATAAAAGGAAGTTGCTCCCGGGGACAGTTATCCGAGCGAAACCATACGCTGCTAAAAAGCTAAGAAAAACAGACAGCAGAGTTGTCCCCACTCCGAATAACAGTGAGTTCCTCAGGTAATGAAAAAATGGAATCTCCTCTATAAGCCTTGCAAAATTCTTGATAGTCGGCTTTGGAAAGTAATGGGGAGGTATGCTGAATAACTGATTTGATGGTGTCACCGACGATATAAAGATCCAATAAAAGGGGATTAATACTATAAACAGAAATAAAATTAAACCCGCATATAGCCCAAAAGTTTCTAACCTATGTGTCTTGAATTTAAATCTAACCGGTGTTGACACTTCCTATTGACTCCTTTCAAAAACTATATGCCACTTCCTTAGAGGGTAACTTCATATTTTTTGAATAAATAAAGACCTATTATTCCAACGACTGCAACAATCAAGATTAAGAGTACACCCAGTGCTGATGCTGTACCCCAGTCATACCAGAGTATTCCTTTCTGAAAGATCCTATAAGCCAGCACGGTAGTAGCTACACCTGGCCCACCACCAGTCATCCCGTAAATTAAATCAAAACTACCCAGCTGCCAGATCACGAAAAAGAGTGCCAGTGTAATAACAATAGGAATGCTAACAGGGACAGTAATCCATCGAAAAATCTGGAAAGTGCTTGCACCGTCAATTCTTGCTGCCTCATAGAGTTCAGGCGGTATATTTTGTAGTCCAGCTAAGAGAACTACTGCCATAAAAGGTGTGTTCTTCCAGACGTTAACTAATATTGTAGAATACCGGGCTGTTAAAGGGAACACGAGCGGTGCAGGCCTTTTTCCGAAGAGTCGATAAATCCAATCAACAACTAATCCGTACTGGTCATCAAGCATCCATCGGAACGCTAAACTTGCTACAATGATGGGTATCGCCCAAGGAATGAGGTTAATAGTTCGTGCTAACTCTCTTTCTGCAAACCGAGCATTCAATAAGTTGGCAATGATCATTCCGAAGATAAGCTGGAGTACCGTTGATACTACAATAAACACTATAGTAAAACTCGTAATATCTTTTATTGTTGCGTCCCTAGCTAGCTGTATAAAATTTTTTAGACCTACGTAGCGATTAACTTGCGACATCAAGTTAACCTCGAACAGACTAAGGTGCACCGTCTGTAATACAGGATAAACCGATGTTAGAATCCGCAACAGCAACACCGGACTCACCAATAGAAAGAAAACAATATAACGTCTTGTTAAACTGAAGACCCGACGCTTGTAGTAACTATCAGTGATAACCCGGCCTCCTTTAACACATTTCATTCAATATCCACACCTCTAACTGATACGACATTAAATACAGGGCCTGGATCTTCTTGACGAAAAGCAATACAACATCCAGGCCCCGAGATACACCAATATCCATTATGCAACCGGTTCCTATTTACCAGTGCCTAAAGCTTTCATCTTCTCCTTTCCTTGCTTTACTACCTCATCCAGGCTAATTTGTTTTGTCAGATAGGCAGAAGCCAGATCCTCAACTATACTTGTAGCTTCCATAAATTTAGGATGAAATGGACGCGTCCCTATAACACCGGCCTGGGAATACATCCTGAGGTAGCGGGCCATACCCTTATCTCCAACAGCCTTTAACACCGATTGCCGTGAATTTAAGAACCAAGTAGTCATCATTGCAAGTTTAGGAGCATTTTCTGTGGAGGATATAAATTTCACAAATTCTTTTGCAGCATTTTTATTAGGTGCAGTCTTAGGAATAACCCAACCCCAGGATGCAGCCCAAGTCTCCCTGCTAGCCGGTCCCGAAGGGGGAAGGGCGATAGCTGCTTTATCCTCTTTAAACCACTCTGGTTTTCCGCGGGAAACATCATAAAAGTAAGGCCATTGTCGCATCATGGCTACCCGATCGTTCATGTAATCCTGGTTAAGCGCATCGTAATCTTTGTTTAAAGCGGCCACAGGGAATATCTTATCCTTATACATCATATCATAAACGAACTGGAGTGCGGTGCGTAATGGGATATCAAAATCGTAAGGATTTCCACCCGCCTGTTTTGTAAGGTACGCTACGTATACCATCAGATAGGCGCCCTTAGCAAGCCCATCCTCAACCCCCCACACACCTTCCCCGGCAAATTTCTTGCCGATTTCAACCATCTTTTGCCAGGTCTCCGGGGGGGTGACTCCTTTCTGATCAAACAAATCTTTACGGTACCAAAAGTACTGAGCTTCGAAGTTATGGGGAATCCGGAAAAGGCTTCCTTCGAACTTGTGCCAGGTCTCTACCATCTGCAACATATCGGGTGACCAATCCTGCCAGAATGCTTTATCAAAAAGCGGATCCAGAGGTTCTAACCATCCAGCCCTAGAAAAGCTAATCGCGGCTTCATCCTCGATATCGATGACATCATACGGACTTGTACCTGCCATGATAGCACTGGTCATTTGAGAGATGAATTCGGGAGGAGAACCAGGTCTGGTCACTATCACCACTTCAATACCGGTTTTCTCAGTAAATTTAAGCTCCTTAATTATCCGCTTCATATCTTCTACTGCCCATCCACCGACACCGACCGTAATTTTTTCAGCCGCAGCTAAAACAACAGTATCCGCAAAAAATATTAATAACGTTAGCATTACAAATATTACACTTACCTTTCTAAACATCAAGCCCACCTCCTAAAAATTTGCTTTTTTAAAAATTTTTGAAAGCTATTACTTTGCCTATAGATTTCAGTTTTCAAATAACGATTTTATCTTCCTCACCTCCTATTTTAAGATTATCTGAAACTTAAGATACTTTTTTCTCCCCCCTCTTGTCTATTTACTTCTTCTTAATCTCTTCCTCATTTTAAATTATTCCTAAAAATTTTTCAATAGAAATCGGGCTAGCCGAATTCATTCCTATTCTTAACGGTAAGCGAATTTGAGGGAGGCCAATCCCGCCAGGAAATATCCCGCTGCGGCTAAAATAATTACCACTGTGAAACCAGTATAGAGGGCAATTATTACCGCCAGGATGGCACTCAACACGGAGGCACAGCCATTAACTGCCCACCCCCAGGGAATTAAGGAAGGATTAATCTTTCCCGCTTTTTGGACTCCCATAGGGAAGGGTACTCCCATAAAAAATCCTGGTAAAGCAAGATTGGCGGAAGTATAAGCGATCCGGAAAGCTAAAGGATAACCCAGGAATAATTTCACTCCGGCGGCCATGATAAGGATATTAAGCAAAATCAGAGTGGTCAAGGCCATTAAAAATTTGGCCGGAGAAATATATTTCTGGATGCGGTCGGAAAAGTAACTTCCCACTCCCGAGGACAGTAGCAGGGAGAAGATAATGATAGAAGTGGAGTATAAAGGATGTCCCAGGAAAAGGATAAATTTTTGGATAAGGGCAATTTCCAGGAACATGTAACCGATGCCAATGGCGAAGAAATAAGTCAGGACGGGGAAGAATGGAATTTTTTCTATTTGGGCAAGCTTTGAGTTAGTCTCCTGTCGAGGGACAAAGGAGTCCTTTTCTTGGTAAATGGGATTATTTTCCGGCTTAATGTAGTGACTGCTTCCCGACTTCATCGGGTCATTTCTTGGTCCCCTAAGGTTGTCTCCCAGTTTAATTGGGTCGTGGCCCTCTTCCGGTTTTATCCGGCGGCAAAATAGAGGTACCAGGATGAAAAGGAAACTGAAAAATAAGGCCTGTAGCAGCACGGCAATTAAGGTAAAATCACCGCTCTGAATTAGGGGTTCCCATCTTCTTCCTACTGTATAGTAAAGTTCTTTCAATTTTCGCCACTTAAAGAAATGATAAAAGAAGGGGCGATCGTCAGTGGCAGGAGTGAGATTGAGGTAGTAATCCTGATAAAATTTCTGGTGGTTAGGAGTCTGGATTAATTGCAGGATAATCTGATAATAGTAAGGTTCTGGAAGTTTATTGTAGCGGTTAACTTCTTCCGGCCGAATTCCCGGATAATAGACCAGGTCAAAAGCTCTTTCTTCGCAAAACTGGCGGATTTGTTCCACTTCTTGGCGAGAAAAGGGTCCTTTTTTAAGGAGGAAAGTTACTGTTCCCCAGCCCCGAATAACGGCCAGATAATTCTCCGCATCAGTTATTCCTTTTCGCTTTAATACTTCCAGTCCCATGGCCACCAACCGGGGGACATCGCGGGGCGGTAAGAGCAGCCAGCGGGTAATGCTGAGAATTCCTCCGGAAGTAAGACCTTCCCAGTAATCATTAAAGGCTTCCACGGTGTAAAGATAATTTTCGGTAAGACTATAAACTCCGGCTGAAGCCGCAGCATAAGAATCCAGGAGGGAGATTTGAATGATATCGTAATTTTCCCGGCTGCGTCGCAAGATGCTTCTTCCTTCCCCAATAAGAATTTTTACTTTAGGATGGAGATAAAGATTTCCCCCCAGGTCACCAAACTTTTCCCGCACAATTTTTACTATGTCGGGATTAATTTCTACTCCTACTACTTTTTGAGCACCATGAGAAATAGCATTCAGGAGGTCAAAACCACCTCCGGCACCGATGACCAATACTTTGGCCGGGCTTTTTAGATAATAGGGCAAAGTAGAGGTAAGATAATCCAGAAACTCCAATTGTTCCGAGCTTCCCTGGTATTGGGTTATCATAGTAAGAGAATCACCATCGATAAGGATTCCTAACTGGGGAGGCAGTTTCCCCGAAAACTGGAAACTCAGGCCGGGAGCGTAACGAAGGGCAGGACAAGAGACCACATCTAACCGGGAAATAGGATTCCATCGAGTATATAACACTTTGGTATCGGGAAACTTTAGCACGGTAGGTAAAGTTTTATAAGGGATGATTTTAATGGGCAAGATAGAAGAAGAGAAGAGAAAAATTATCAGCGAAAATATCAGTCCTCCTGCTCCCGGAATGAAGATTTTCTTCCTTCCCGCTCCCAGAGAAAAAACAAAAGCGGCTATTCCTCCTCCCAGCGCCGATAGGGCAATCAACTGAGAGCCTTTTAAGAAGGAAAAAAGTGCTATCACTAATAGACAGCCAGCAGCGGAGCCTAAAAGATTGAAAAAGTAAATGATATTAACTTTTTGCTGGATTTTACTGAGACTAGCTCCTAGAATTAGACCCGAGAAGAAAAATGGTAGCGCAAGTAAAAAATAATCCAGAGCTAGATATAAAAACTGCCGTGGATCCCAGAGTATTCGGAAGAGGTCAAAAGGGAGATAATTCACCAGGCGGAAACTACTAATGATAGAGAGGGAAAAGAGAATGGAAAATGTGACCAGCAGAGAGTTAAAATTCATTTTTTGCCAGCGGGTAAAAACAGTAAGGAAGGTCCCACTAGCTCCGAATCCCAAAAGGGACATACTGATGACAAAAAAAGCGAAATGATGCCACTGAACAACGGAAAATATGCGGGTGAGAGTAATTTGGAGTAGCAGGGTAGAAACTGAAATGAGAATGATACCCGCATAAAAATACCCATCTTTACCCGTCGGTTCTTCTCTAACTGAAAGGGGCATAGTCTATTCTGAAAATTTTTTCTGATTCCATGGTAACACGGGATAAATCCTCCCGTCAATTTTCCCGCTACTTTGTTAAGTAATATTTATCTAATTTAAACCCCGGGTGGATTATTTGCATTAGAAACAGTTGAAGGAAGGCCATCAAATCTTTGTTTTCTTGACAGAGATGATATCCCGTGGTAATTTAGGGACAGTTGTCCGCGGTTAATTAGAGTAGTGCAAATAGGAGGTAGCCTTTCTGGAGGTGAAAAGTATGGGTAAAGTGGCGGTGGTAACTGATAGTACTGCCTGTCTACCGGAATTATTGGTTAAGAAGTACGAAATCGAAATTGTGCCCATGGAGTTCTCTCTAGATGGTAAAGTATATCGGGATGGAGTAGATATAACTCCCTTGGAATTTTATAAATTTCTATCTTGGGTCAAGGAGTTGCCCACAACTTCCGCACCGTCACCAGCAACCTATTTTGATGTTCTTAACAAGTTAGCCGAGAAGACCAAAAGCATTCTGGTGGTGACCGTTTCCGCAAAATTCAGTCATGCCTTTGATTCCGCTAAAGCAGCGGTTAAGATAGCTAAAGAAAAGCTAATCGGTATAGAGGTAGAGGTACTGGATTGTGGCACCGCCGCTGGTGCCCAGGGATTAGTAGTTCTGGCAGCGGCTAAGGCGGCATCTTTTGGAGACAGCTTAGCCCAGGTGATGGAGGTGGCCCGGGCTTTAATGCCTAAAGTTCAGTTGGTAGCCTTTATTGATACTCTCCGTTACCTGGCAAAAGGGGGTAGGGTGCCGGAGGTGGCTGCCTGGGCAAGTTCTATACTTAAAATTAAACCGGTTTTTGAACTCCTGCCATTGTGGAAAGGAGTTTCAGCATGTAGAGTTAGGACCAGGCCCCAGGCGATTGAACGGCTGGTAGACTTGCTGCGAGAGAAAGCAAATCGGAAGCTAGTGCATGTTATTGTTATGCATACCAATGTTTTAGATGAGGCGGAAAGATTAAAAGAGAGGATAGCTTCGGAATTTAATTGTGTGGAAATTTATGTGGTAGATTTTACTCCCGTGATGGGGGTGCACACCGGCCCCGGACTTCTTGGTATCGCTTTCTATACCGATGACTAAAATAATTTTGGGCAATGAATAACTTCTTAAGTGCCAGCAGCTAACTTAATTCCCTCCCTTTTCCGGTGTATAAACTTCCTCAGAGGACCAATTTAAAAGGTAATTTTATGATAAAATAAGTTAGTGAAGTATTTTATCGGGGCTGTCGGTGCCTTGCTTTTAAAAAATTAGTATGTTAAGATGTTCCCCATGAATCAGGAAGAGATTCTTGGAGATGAAGAGAAGTTTCATGAAGCGATGAAGTATGCTTTTTTTCTTCTGAGCCAGCGGGAAAGGAGTAAAAGGGAATTAGAGGAAAGATTGCAGAAAAGAGGTTACTTTTCGGAAGTGATTCAAATGGTTATCCATCGTTTGGAAGATCTTGAATATTTGAACGATGTTCGCTTCGCCGAAAACTGGACGGAGATGAAGTTAAGAAGAAAGCCCTGTGGGAAAAAATTGCTTCGGGAAGAGTTGAAGAAAAAAGGAATTGAACCGGAAACTATAGATCAAATTTTAGAGAAGGTTTTTCTTGATGTGGATGAAGAATTGATGGCTAAAGAACTGGTGGAAAAGAAAATAAAAGGGTGCCCGGGACTGGATGAGAAAATCCTTTATCGTCGTCTGCAGGGATATTTGCTAAGACGAGGTTTTCCTCCGGAAATGGTATATAAAATTTTAAGGGGATTAAGAAAAATAGAATCCTGAATGCCGGGGTAAGGATAATTTATGACGGCACAAGAACTTCGAGAAAATTTTTTGCGGTATTTTGAAAGAAAGGGACATAAAATTTGCCCCAGTGATTCTCTTATTCCCACGGGAGATCCTACTTTACTATTTACCAGTGCGGGTATGGTTCAATTTAAACCTTATTTCCTGGGGAAAATGAAATCAGAATTTCCCCGGGCTGCTTCTTGTCAGAAATGCTTCCGCACTAGTGATATCGAAAAAACTGGAAAGACCCCGCATCATCATACCTTTTTTGAAATGCTGGGCAATTTTTCTTTCGGAGATTATTTTAAAGAGGGAGCAATTGAACTGGCCTGGGAATATGTTACTCAAGAACTAAAATTACCGAAGGAGAAATTATGGGTCAGTGTTTATCAGGAAGATGATGAAGCCAGTCGCATCTGGGAAAAGAATATCGGAATTCCTCGGGAGAAGATTATTCGCCTGGGGATGAGTGAAAATTTCTGGCCTGCTCCGCCGGCATTGGATAGTTGGATTGGTCCCTGCGGACCCTGTTCAGAGATTTTTCTCGATCACGGCCCCCAAAGGGGTTGTGGTAAACCGGATTGTGCTCCGGGTTGTGAATGTGATCGGTTTGAAGAGTTCTGGAATCTGGTTTTTCAGCAATATCAGCGAGATGGCGAAGGAAATCTTTGTCCTCTTCCCCGACCGGGTATTGATACTGGTTTGGGGCTGGAAAGACTGGCGGCTATAATGCAGGGGACACTCACCAATTATGAAACAGATTTGTTTTATCCCATTCTGGAGGAATTAGTCGCTCTTACGGAATTAAACTACGGAAATGGATTGGAAACTGATGTTTCTCTGCGATTAATTGCTGATCATGCACGCGCGGTATGTTTTCTCATCGCAGATGGTGTGATTCCCTCCAACGAAGGAAGAGGTTATGTCTTACGCCGGATAATTCGTCGAGCAATTCGTCATGGTAAACTTCTGGAAATCGAAAAGCCCTTCCTTTATCGACTGATGGGAGTGGTGGTGGCAGTCATGAAAGAATCTTACCCTGAGCTTCATGAACGGCGGGAATATATAAGTCGGGTGGTATACAATGAAGAGGAAAGATTCCAGCGAACTTTAAGTCAGGGTATTAATCTTCTCCGTGACTTAATTCTCCGTTTGCAGCAGAATAGATTGAAGACCGTTCCCGGAGAAGAACTTTTCCGGCTTTATGATACTTACGGTTTCCCTCTGGAACTTACCCAGGAAATAGCCGAGGAAAAGGGTTTAGCAGTGGATATGGAGGGATTCTATCGGGAAATGGAGAAGCAGCGCCAAAGAGCACGGCTGGCTTGGCAGGGTTCGGGTGAGGTAGAACTGGCCTCCGTTTATGGTCAGTTACTGAGCGAGTTGGGACCTACAGAATTTGTTGGTTATAAAAATTTGCAAGTTAGAACCCGGGTGCGAGCTTTAATAAGGGATGGACAAGTCCAAGCTATCTTGAAAAAAGAAGATAATTCTGGCCGGGAAAAAATTTCGTGTGAAGTCCTGCTGGAATCCACTCCTTTTTATGGAGAAACAGGAGGACAGGTGGGAGATACCGGTTTTATTAATGGTAAAAATGGTCGACTGGAAATTGTAGATACAAAAAGGCCTCTGCCTGATCTTGTTATCCATCAGGCTCAACTTCTTAAAGGTAGTATCACCGTGGGGGAAGAAGTAGATGCTTTGGTAGATACCGGGCGGCGACAGGCGATTGCTCGTCATCATACCGCTACCCATCTACTGCAGGCAATATTACGGGAGATTCTGGGCGACCATGTCCAGCAATCCGGTTCCTTAGTAGAACCGGAGCGGCTTCGTTTTGACTTCACTCATTTTGCTGCTCTTACACCGGCGGAACTCGCTCGGGTAGAGGAGTTGTTGAACCAGAAAATCTGGGAGAATTTACCGGTAGTAGTGGAGGAAGTGCCACTGGAGAAAGCAAAGGAAGCGGGAGCGATAGCGCTTTTCGGCGAGAAATATGGAGAAATGGTTCGGATGGTAAGTATCGGTGATTTCAGCCGGGAACTTTGCGGTGGAACACATGTTCGGGCTACTGGAGAAATTGGGCTGGCCCGGGTGGTATTCGAATCCAGTATTGCTGCTGGATTACGGAGGATAGAAGTGGTAACCGGTGAAAGTGCCTACCGGTGGTTTAGCCAGAAAGAATTAATGTTGGAAGAAGTTGCCCGAATGTTAAAGACTCCTTCGTCAGAATTAGTGGAGCGAATAAATAAATTACAGGAGAACCTGCGTCAGCTGGAAAAAGAAATTGCTAATTTGCGAATTAAACTGGCTTTTTCGCAAGTGGAATCTTTACTGGCCCAGGTTCAAGAAGTTGGCGGAATTAAGGTGCTGGCTGTTCGGGTTGAGGGCCTGGATAGGGATTCCCTGCGGAAAATGGCGGACGAACTGCGAAATCGACTGCCATCAGGAGTTATCGTCCTGGGAACTCCCGGAGATAGTCGGGTGGATTTGGTTACGGTAGTTACCAAAGATTTAACGCCTCGACTACATGCTGGTAAAATTGCTCAGGCAGTGGCCACCTTGGTGGGAGGAAGTGGTGGCGGTAGACCAGATATGGGTCAGGCGGGAGGAAAGTATCCGGAGAAACTAGATGAAGCTTTGAGAGCAGTCCCGCGTTTAGTTCGCCAGCCCTTAGAGGAAGAAAGTAAAGAATAAATTTATGTTGAGAGAAATAAGAAAATACGGAGATCCGGTTCTGCGGGGGAAATCAGTTCCAGTAACAGAAATTACTCCCGAAGTTCTGAAAATTATTGATGATATGATTAGCACCATGTATCAAGCTCCGGGAGTGGGATTAGCTGCTCCTCAGGTAGGGATATCTCGGCGGATTATTGTGACCGATCCCAGTCAGAATAAAGAAATTGGTCAGCTGTTAGTATTGATTAATCCCCAATTAATTTTTTCCGAAGGGGAAATTGTGGCAGAAGAAGCCTGTTTAAGTGTTCCCAATATCACCGCTGAGGTGAAGCGCTTTGCGCGGGTAGTAGTAGAAGGACTCGATCGCCAAGGGAAAAAGGTGCAGATAGAAGGAAAAGATATTTTGGCTCGTATTCTGCAGCATGAAATCGATCACCTGGAAGGAATTCTTTTTATTGATCGGCTTGGTTTTGTTCAGCGGCAAATGTTACTTAGAAAGTTGAGAAAAATGCAACGGGAATCCCTCGGTTAAGCAAAATGCCGAAGGCGCTTTGCTGGTAGTAATTTTTATTGAGTTTAGCCATGCGTATCATCTTTATGGGCACCCCTCAATTTGCCATTCCCTCATTAAAAGCACTAGTGGAAAAAGCACATGAAGTGGTGGCGGTGGTTACACAGCCCGATAGACCAGCAGGAAGGGGATATCGTCCCCAGGCCCCACCGGTAAAAAATTGGGCCTTGCAGCATGGTCTTCCCGTTTTACAGCCTCGCCATGTCGGCGAAGAGGAATTTGTTACTCAGTTAAAACAATTATGTCCGGAACTAATTGTAGTAGCTGCCTTCGGACAAATAATTCCCAGGACTATCCTTGACCTACCACTCCGGGGTTGCATTAATATTCACCCTTCCCTTTTACCGCGTTATCGGGGGGCTACTCCCATTTCCTGGGCCATCATCCGCGGGGAGGAGAAAACCGGTGTTAGTATTATTTATCTCAGCGAAGAATTAGATAGCGGAGATATTATTGCTCAGGTGGAAGTGCCCATTGCACCTTTCGATACCGCCGGGAGTCTCACCGAGAAACTCGCCGAGGAGGGAGCGAATCTTTTAATCCGGACATTACCGGAAATAGCCGCTAATAAAATTCAGAGAAGACCGCAGGAACACGCAAAGGCTACCTATGCTCCTCCTTTAAAAAAAAGGGACACCCTTATTGACTGGAACAAATCTGCCCGGGAGATTTTTAATCTGGTAAGGGGAACTAATCCCCGTCCTGGTGCGTATACCTATCTAGGTAATAAATTGTTAAAGATTCTGGCAGTAAAACCGCAAGAAAGTTCCTGTCGGGATAGAAAACCAGGGGAAATTGTGGAGGTGAAGCGTCACGGGGGCTGGGTGGTGGAGACTGGACAGGGAGAAGTGGAGGTCCTGCAAGTGCAATTGGAAGGCAAGCGGGCTTTGAGTGGAGAAGAATTTGCTCGCGGTCACCGTCTACCGCCGGGAACAATACTGGGTAGAGAATCGTCTCCGACATAGATAATTAAGACATTGAGAACCAAGAAAGATATTTTAGAAAGATACAAGGTTAACAGCATAGGTTTGTTCGGCTCTTTTGTAAGGGGAGGGCTTGACATTTTGTCCTTATTGAAATAAAGTTTAATAAGAAAGAATTTTCTACGGAAACTAAAGGAGGTCCAGGTAGTAAGAATGTTTCTCAATAGTGTGAAAACAGTTATTCTGATGGCGGCTTTAACTGCTCTGGTGATTGTAATCGGAGGTTACTTCGGAGGTAACCAGGGCATGTTTATAGCCTTTATTTTTGCCTTGATGATGAATCTCATTTCCTTCTGGTTCAGCGATAAGATTATCCTCGCTATGTATCGGGCTCAAGAAGTAAGTCGGAATCAAGCCCCGCAACTTTATTCCATTGTGGAGAGACTTACCTCTCAAGCGGGATTACCGATGCCTAAAATATATATTATTCCCTCCCGCAGTCCTAATGCTTTTGCTACCGGTCGTAGCGCTCCGCATGCTGCCGTAGCGGTAACTCAAGGAATTCTAAGTCTACTGGATGAGGAAGAACTGGAAGCAGTACTGGCTCACGAGCTTTCCCATATCCGCAACCGGGATATTCTTATTGCTACCATTGCCGCCGTGCTTGCCGGTGCCATCACCATGCTTGCTAATATGCTTCGCTGGACAGCCATGTTTGGTGGTTTGGGAGGAGGTAGCGAGGAACGTCGTGGGGGTGGACTGGAGTTACTGGCGTTATTAATTCTGGCTCCTATTGCTGCTTTACTGATTCAGTTAGCTATCTCTCGTTCCCGGGAGTATATGGCGGACGAAAGTAGTGCCCGGTTAACCTCTCGGCCTCTGGCTCTGGCCAGTGCCTTACGTCGCCTGGAGGCAGGAGTAGCCGCCCGTCCTATGGTAGAAGCAAATCCCTCTACGGCGCATCTTTTCATTGTTAATCCCATGCGTGAGAGTTTCTTGGTGAATCTCTTCAGCACTCATCCTTCGGTGGGACGGAGGGTTGCTCGACTGGAAAAATTAGCTCGGGAGATGCGCTAAAAACTTATTCGGACTTTAATGTGTCATCTGTCAAATCAAGCCCAAAAGTTACTTCCATAAAAAATCAATCCCTCCGGGAAGTTGGCAAATCTTCCCGGGAGGTCGCACTGGAAATTCTCTGCCGGGTTGAAGAAGAAAAAGCCTTCGCCAAAATACTACTTGATCATTCCTTGCAACGATACAATTTTAACGATCGGGATCGTGCTTTCCTTACCGAACTGGTTTACGGCACTTTAAGATGGCGTAAACAACTGGACTGGATTGTAAAACAATCCTCCTCCCGCAAATTGTCCCGCCTGTCGCTGGTCATTCGTAATATTTTACGACTGGGAGCCTATCAATTGGTACATCTTGATCGAGTACCGGTCTGGGCAGCAGTTAATGAATCGGTAGAACTGGCGCGAAAATATAGTCGTCCAGGAATGGTAAGATTAGTAAATGCTCTTCTGCGAAGCTTAGTGCGAAAAAAAGACGATATTTCCTATCCCGATTTAGAAAAAAACCCCCTAACCCATATTGCCATCAAATATTCTCATCCCGAATGGGTGGTATCCCGCTGGATGGAAATTTTGGGAGTGAAGGAGACACTGGAATTATGTCAGGCTAACAATCAGGTTCCACCACTTTCTATCCGGGTCAATACTCTTAAGGTTAGCCGGGAAGAACTGGAATCATGGTTAAAGCGGGAAGATATAGAGGTGGAAAGAAGTATAGTAGTACCGGAAGGGCTCCGGATCCATGGTTATCCTCCACTCACTTCCTTGGAAGCCTTTAGGCGAGGCTGGTTCCAGATGCAGGATGAAAGTTCAATTCTGGTGGGCCATATTGTTGCTGCCCGACCAAAAGAAACAGTAATTGATGCCTGTTCTGCTCCCGGTGGGAAAACCACCCATTTAGCTGCCTTAATGGAAAATCAAGGTAAAATTATTGCTCTGGATGTTTATCCTCACAAACTAAAACTGGTAGAATCTGCCTGTCAGCGTCTGGGGGTCACTATTGTGGAAACCAGACTGACCAATGTCCAGCAGCCAATTCCTGAGTTTAAAGAAATTGCTGATCGGGTGCTGGTAGATGCACCCTGTTCCAATCTAGGTGTTTTTCGACGCCGGGCAGATGCCCGATGGAATATTGATCCCCAAAGAGCCTCCTTACTTCCCAATCTACAACTAGAAATTTTAGAAAATGTCTCTTGCTGGGTTAGACCGGGAGGGGTTCTGGTATATTCTACCTGCACCATTGAGCCCCGTGAAAATCAGGAACTGGTGAGACAATTTTTGAATAAACATAGGGAATTTTCGCTGGAAAATATCCAAACTTATCTTCCGGAAGTGGCTGCCCAGAATGATGCTCTCAGGGAAGAGACTTTGAAGTTTCGGAGTTTAATAACAAGCGCCGTCCAGGATAGTATGCTTCAGACCTATCCCCACCGTCATGGTATTGATGGCTTTTTCATCGCTCGCCTTCGCCGCTCCCGCTAATTTTCCTTAGCAATAGAATTTACCCTTCTTAGGCAGTTATAAAATACTGACTTACTATGGTACTTACCTTAAGAATTCAGAATAAAAAAAAAAAAATGTTCTCGTTCAGACAGATTAGTGACACCTAAACGCTAATGAGTAGTGGTAAAATAGGTGTTACTATGAGCATCTATGGAACGGTTCTTCCTAAAGCCAGTTTTCTTGC
>Ga0315312_1001141_pt1 | contig 22468 bp, 16 predicted proteins | sample TDP7_MG_FD_203629 | JGI IMG/M metagenome (GOLD analysis project Ga0315312, IMG submission 203629) | Freshwater sediment microbial communities from Lake Towuti, South Sulawesi, Indonesia - TDP7 | ecosystem: Environmental > Aquatic > Freshwater > Lake > Sediment | place: Indonesia: South Sulawesi... | reverse complement strand
GAAATGAACTGTTCGGATGGTTCTCGAAGAATAGCCATTATTCCTGTTTATCATCAGGTTGGCACGATAGGAAAGGTTCTTGCCAAATTTGCAAATCCTGCTGTTAATGAGATATGTCTTGTCGTTGACTGTCCGACGGAGCGTCTTTTGCAAGAGATTGAGATTGCTAGCAAAGAGATCAAGATTCCGATTCATATTATTAAGAACTGTCGGCGGATGGGAGTAGGATACGCTATAAGAGAGGGAATAAGATACGCGCTTGATAGTGGGTATGATACTATTGTGGTTATGGCGGGTAATGATAAGGATGATCCGCGGGAGATTCCTCGCCTTTTAAATCCGATCATGAACGAGGGCTTTGATTATGTGCAGGGCTCCAGATTCATGCCAGGAGGAAGACGCGTCAAGAATCCTATATTGCGTGGAATATTTTCTCGCATCTATCCGTTTATCTGGACACTCTTCACCAATATTCGATGCACCGATGTGACGAACGGCTTCAGAGCCTATAGAGCGCGAATATTTGACGATGAACGGTTCAACATTTGGCAGAGCTGGCTCGATGGTTATGGGCTTGAATACTATATACACTATAAGGTTTTGACACTGGGTTATAAGACCAAAGAGGTTCCGGTATCGAAAGTATATCCATACCGGCACAGAGGCGGATATTCCAAGATATCTCCACTGCGAGATTGGTGGAAAATAGTCGGGCCTCTCGTGTACTTGACGCTAGGTGTTAAAGACTAAAGCCAATACTGCATGACGCAGAGTCTTTCATAAAAAGGCGATTGCTTGAATGTAGCAATACAGGCGCAAGCTGCTGACGTTGAGGCTATTCGTGAACTTCTGTCACCTTGGGATGTCTCAGTGACAAACTTGGATGAAGCTGACGTTGTAATAGTCTACAAGGATAAACCGATGGAAACAAAGAAAACAATAGTTATCCCTTCAGATTCTGCCGAATGCATGAAATGGGTTAAAGAGATGAAATTAACGGTTGCAAGAAAGCCAGGAGAGCCGGTTTTTGTAGCTGCAAGCAAACAAACGGTTTTAACGATAAAGCCTCAGGTGCTGTATTGTTACGACGGGCTAGTCAAACCGGTTCCGAGAGATACTCCGCCTACATTAGGTGAAGTAGACGATAACTTGCTTTTCTTAACGTTAGATATTGTGAAGGAATACGACAAGATTTTGGATGAAACATTAAACGCTAAGCCTTCGACGGCATATCGACTGCTCACTAGTTTACCGTTTCCTTACACCATAGCGCCTAGAAGACTTAAAGACTTCTTTTTGAAGGATCGTGCAGGACACGAAAACTTTACTCTTTGTGATAAACTGCAGTTGGACGCTTTAAGGCTTATTCTTGTAAGGGCCATAGACAAATTGTTTAAGGAAGAAATTCGCAAAAAAACTTGGAACGGAAAAAGATATGCATGCATCGTGACGCATGATATCGAGACGCTGAAAGGGCTTCAGAGAGCTAAGCGCCTCAAGAAACTGGAGGAGAAATATGATGTGGCATCAGCATGGTACATACCCTCAAAGCGTTACGAGCTGAATCTTGAAACGATCAGGGAACTCGCAAGCTATGGAGAGGTAGGGGCTCACGATACAATGCATGACGGAAAACTGCTCCAACTTCCTGAAGAAAAACTAGTCAAAAGACTACATGAGGCCAAGCAGACTCTTGAGAAGATTACAAATTGTCCTGTAGAAGGGTTTAGGGCACCATTGCTTCAGCATAGCACGAGGCTTATTCGAGCATTGGATAAAGCGGGGTATTCCTATGATACTTCAATTCCTACGTGGGAGCCCATGCATCCATCTACCTTTGGACCGCATAGCATCGGGACGACTCATCCGCTACATGTGAACGGAATTATCGAGGTCCCAGTCTCGGTTCCGCAGGATCATCAGATGATCAAGTGTTTAGGTATGACTCTGAGTCGGACTGTGGAAACGTGGCTCGAAATAAGGGACACCATAAAGGATTTGGGAGGAATTTATACGATTTTGATTCATCCGGACTATGAGTTTGGTAGTCCAAGTGGCCAAGACATATATGAAGATCTACTACATAGAATCTGTGCAGATGACCTCGCGCTATTTGCGGTTCCTTCTCAAATAACCGCTGTAAATGAAAACAAGTTTCTCCGATAGAAAACGTACTTTTTCGATTTATGCGTCAAGCAGAAATCTGTCAGGGCGCGCCTATTGGAACTTGTGCTAAGACGATTGTGAACTGATCGACCACGTAATTGTATGCCATATGGTGACTGTGATGGCAAGAGTTTCTATTCTGGGGAGCGGAACGGTTGGCACAACTGTTGGGATAGGACTATCAAAGCTAGGTAATCAGGTGATTTTTTATGACATCGATGAAAGAAGGGTTCGATTGCTCAATGGCTCCGCCGTTGCTGCAACTTCTCAAATTAAAAAGGCTGTCGCCGCATCAGAGATCTCTTTTATTTGTGTTCCCACGCCTTGCACGGACGAAGGGATGGACTTACGTTACGTTAAATCGGTCGTTAAAGATCTAGCTCTGTGTTTAATGGACGAAAACGAATATCACCTGGTCGTCATAAAGAGTACGGTCATACCTACGACGACGGAAGAAATTGTCATTCCTTTGTTAGAAAGAATCTCCAAGAAGCAAGTCGGTGAACATTTAGGCGTTTGCGTAAATCCTGAGTTCTCGACCGAGATTCACCACACATGGATAGACTCTGATGAATTTTCGAGAGGTTTCTCCAATCAGGATAGAATTGTTATCGGAGAATTCAACAAAAGTTCTGGCGATTTCCTTGAAACTCTCTACAGTCCCTTGAACATTCCGGTCGTTCGAACTGACCTAAGAACGGCCGAGATGATCAAGTTTGCGTGTAATTGTGCCCTTGCGAGTAGAATATCTTACTGGAACGAGATCTTCTATATTTGCCAAAGGCTTGGAGTTGATTCTGATATAGTGGCACGCACTGCGGCTATCGATGAAAGGATAGGAAAATATGGTACTATTCATGGCAAAGCCTTCGGGGGAAAGTGTTTGCCGAAGGATCTCAAGGCGTTCATAAGGCTTTCCGAAAAGTTAAGATATGAACCTAAACTTCTCAAAGCCGTGCAGCAAGTTAACGAGCAGATTGGTGCTGACAGGGGTATCCGAGACTAAGCAGTTTCTTGATCATTGAATATCAAATTCGTCACGATGTAGAGAGTCATGATCAGGAAAGCTGTGATACCGTCAGCCGGTCTTGGGACACGATTGTTGCCCGCAACGAAAGAGCAACCTAAGGAAATGTTGCCGGTTTTCACAAGAGACTTACACGGGAACTTGCGTCTAAAACCGTTGCTTCACATAGTATTTGAGAACCTGTATAATGCTGGCTTTAGAGAATTCCATTTCATTACTGGGAGGGGAAAAAGAAGCATCGAAGATTACTTCAGCATAGACAACAATCTGGTTAGGTACCTTAAGAGCCGAAATAACTTTGAATCAATCGGAGAATTAGATGCATTCTACGAAAAAGTCCATAGATCCAATATAATCTTTATCAACCAACCTGAGCCGAGGGGGTTTGGAGATGCTGTTTATCGCGCTAAGTCGTCGACTGGCACAGAAGCATTTCTGGTTCACGCTGGAGACGATCTGATAATTTCAGAGAAAAACCAATACTTGTTAAAGCTAATACGCGTTTTCGAGAAGAACAACGCGGCTGCTGCTTTTTGTGTAGAAAAAGTAAGAGATGCAAGAAAATACGGCGTCATTGTTGGAAAGAAAGTCGCGAATAACGTGTACCGAGTCAGAAAGGTTCTGGAAAAACCACCGGTGCCTCCCTCAAACATAGCAATAGTCGCAGTGTATGTATTTTCTCCCAAAATCTACCACGCTATTGAAGAGGTGCCGCTGGACGCGAGTAATGAGGTCCAGTTGACGAATGCGATTGAGCAACTTATAAATCAAGACTGTCCTGTCTATGCGGTAGAATTGGATTCGGTCGAAAAACGAATAGACATCGGAACTCCGTGGTCTTACTTGAGGGCACTGAAGACAACCGCGAGATGCGCGATTGCCTAACGAAATTAGGATTTGCGGTCTTAGGCTCGGTCAGCAGAATTCTTTACTAGCTCCCGTTCTTACCGTGTTAAGGCGGAAGTTACGTTCTAGCGTATCTAGGAATCAGCGATAAAGATTTACAAATAATCGATAGAACTGCAAAATACATACAGAAATCAAGAATTCAGACTCTGCTAAGGGCTGCTTTAAAGAACCGAGCGATTCGGATCATGACGTTAAAAGCATGCCGTCAGCGCGTGAGAGGGCCATTTATTCAACCAGTCGACCCGACAATTGACACATCGAGGAACATGAGACCGATATGAGAATTCTGCTGTTGCCGCCAAGCGACTACCTGGGTCATCCCAACCCTTGCAGACTTCATCACATCTTTGAAAGTCCCGAGCTCTTTGGGGACGAGGTGTACGTGATACGGTTTTCGTTGTATGACGAAACCCGTAGAAAGAGTAACGCGAAGGTTATGTCTATCGGCGACACCAAGTTCGGTTCCCTTTCCACCTATTATCTCATGAACAGCTGCGTCTTCGCAAAATCAACAATGGCGATTATTAACAAATTTGACATCGACGTTATCTTATTTGCCAATTTGTATCCGCCATACATTGTCTCGAAGATAATTCCTCGAGAACTCTTCTCCGTTGTAGATCTGATTGACCACTACCCTGCGATAGCTGCCAAATATGCTCCAGAAATCATTCCAAAAAGACTTGTCAACTACTTATTCGAACGCATGATGAGATCTATACTCAATAGGTGTAACGCCACAATAGCGTGTTCTTATTCGCTTGTTGATTACGCTAGGAAAAACGGAGGAAGAAACGTTCACAGAATTCCAAATGGCGTGGAGGATTTCTTTTTCTGGGACTACGAGAAAGAGGCAATTGATTTCCGTCGCAAATTTGGAATAAGAAACTCTGACATTGTGTTATGCTTCGTAGGAAACATAGAGTACTGGTTGGAAATGGAAGAGCTGCTTATCGCTCTATACCTGGCCAAAAAGAGAACAAAAAAGACGATAAAATTGTTTCTCGTCGGAGGAAGACTTAGAACAAATTACGTGAACAGAATCGAAAGCCATGTGAGAACGCTAGATCTAGGTGGAAACATTATTAGAGTCAATTTCGTTTCTCACAATGATGTACCGAAATATATTGCTGCGTCCGATATTTGTGTCATCCCTAAGAACGTTCGCGATCCTGCTTCTTACTACTCGTCTCCTGTCAAGCTATGGGAATATCTTGCTCAAGGAAAACCAGTTATATCAACGCCAATACCTGAGGTAATACGTGAGGCAAATGAATATGTATCAATAGCGAGTACGCACGCCGAATATCTATCTTGCATAATGGCTTTCTTAGAGGATCCAAGCCACTTTGTAGAAAAAGCCGAAAAAGGAAGAAATCTAGCTCGGGAACGTACTTGGGCAAAGATCGCCAAGGCTTACAGGAGCCTGATTTTGAGTCTTTTAGGATCAAGATGAACAGAAAAGAATGGTGCTCCTCAACCGAAATATGGCCTGACGCGAAGGCTTGAAACGCAACCAAGCCCACCGTGACCCTTAGAAAGAACTCCCCATTCGATAGTTGAGAGGAGTTAAAGACCAGTGAAAATTTCCTCGATATTTCAACTTGGTGATTTTGTTGAAACCACTTAGAGTTGGCGTAATCGGTTGCGGGTGGATAGCTCAAAACGTTCACATTCCAGCCTACATTGAAAATCCCAAATCGAGACTTCTTGCAATTTGCGACACTAACAAGGAGCGTTTGGAGGAAGTGGCAGAGATATGCAATGTCAGGAACCGTTTCTGCGATTATCATGAATTATTTGAATCAAATCTCATAGACGCTGCTAGCATTTGCACCCCCACACCAACACATTCGAAAATAGCTATCGAAGCGGCAAAACACGGGATTCACACGCTATGCGAGAAGCCATTGGCTTCGAACCTAAAGGAAGGTGAAGAAATCGTTAAAGCAGTAAATCAAAGCAAAACCAAGTTTATGATTGGTTTCAACTATAGGTTCCTGCCAAATCACATGAAAACAAAAAAATTCGTAGATGCCGGAAAGATAGGGAAACCAATTCTCATTAGGGGCGAGGTCATCGAAGCAGGGCCGTACAGAACTGATATCGATGAAGAAGAATATGCGCATGAAACAGAAAAGAGAATCGGCGCATTTTTTGATCTTGGACAGCACCTACTAGATTTGTTCATCTGGATGATAGGAGAGGCAAGAGAGGTCCACGCCACATTTTCGACCTACATGGATAATATGACTGTTGATGATACAGCAACAGCGCTAATTAGATTCAAGTCAAAAGCCCTAGGAAACATCACTGTCGCTTGGCTTGACTTGCCGGACTACCAAGCCATAGCGGATAGCCGAATGATCGAAATAATAGGGACCAAAGGAAAAATAGATACTGAATTCTTTGGACCATCGCTTTATTTCTACAGCTCAGACTCTATCACATCAAAGATAAGAGGAAAGATAAGAATTACACCTGTCAAATTCAACCCTAAAGTCCCCGACGAAGCTTTGAAATGGTCTTACAAAAAGGAAATCGATTGTTTTCTGGAATCAATAATCATGGATAGAAAACCGCCAGTGACAATAGAACACGCCATGAATGTTCTTAGGCTTACCGTCTCAGCGTACGAGTCAGCTAGACTGAAATCCGCAGTCAGCTCGGAGTGAACCAAAACGCCGCCTGTCTCTCTCGTAAAATCCGATGAAGACGGAATCAATGAAGCTCTGAATAAAGCTGTTGACCTAATCAACGGGTTTGAACGCTTAAAAGGGAAGAAAAACGTTTCAATAAAACCCAACCTTTGCCAACCGAAATCTTCATCCTCGGGCGCCACGACCGACCCTCGAATAATAGATGCTTTGGTAGAGAAAATCAACTCGGTTACGTCATGCGAAATCAACATTGTGGAGACAAACAACTCCAAAGCAAGCGCTGATGAAACATTTAAGTATCTTGGGTATGATGCGTTTTCAAAAAAATACAAAAATGTTCGTTGCCTAAATTTGTCAACCGATCGAAGAGTTCGTGTCCACATAAACGGAGACATTTTTTCTAGCATATTAGTTCCAGAGTCGATGATCTTTTCTGATTTCTTCATAAGTATCGGGAAACTGAAAACTCATGCAGACTATTTGTATACCGGGGTACTGAAGAATCAGTACGGACTCCTTCTCTCTCCTGCACAAAGATCTCAGTATCACGGATTTATGTCGAAAGTAATTGCGGACTTGAATACATTCTACAGGCCTGATTTGTCTGTCATAGACGGCATAACAGGAATGGAAGGCTTTGGCCCTACCGAGGGAACCCCTAAACATGTTGGAGTAATAATCGCAAGCAAGGACCCCGTAGCGGCCGACACTGTGGCTGCAACAATAATTGGAATAAAACCATTCAGGATAGGATACCTCAAACATGCTGAAAATAAGGGAATAGGCACTTGGAAGAACATTCAAGTGGTCGGATGCGATGTTAATGAAGTCGCTACTTCTTTTGCCTTTATTCCAACTGAATATTACTGCCTAACCAAGATTTCTCTTGCCTTGCAGCGATATTCAAGATATGTTAGAAACTTCGCTGATTTTGTCAGGTTGACTAGGAGCGCGTTATCAACTTTGGGGTTCTCTGCCATTGAAAAGAGGCTATCATATTCTGGGCTTTGGCGCTTAGCCACTGACACAATATTCAGGTTAGAAGAATAGCTTTTGATGACCGGTTTGCGGACAGTAAGTGATTGCTTTGAGAACAGTTTTGTTCAGTTCCCAGTTTTTCAACGTCATAAACTACCTTTTGGTCTTTTCAAAGTTTGATCATGAATTTACGTGGGTTCCTTTAGTGCCGCTTGGAAACAAAGCGCTCTTCGAAGAAAAAATCACCAAGGTTCCTAAACTAGAAAAAAAGAACGTGCAAATCCATCCGATCTTTCTGCAAGCTCCGAATAGTAGCTTCAGAAATCTCCTGAATCCGCGTGTTCTCCTAAGCGATTTCTGCAAGATTTTTCGAACTTTGACACATTTAAGACCAGAGGCAATAATTGTCTTTTACGTGTTAGATGCATATCCGATTGCAATATTCAAGAACCTTCTAGGCTACTCGGTTTTTGTGGTAGCAACTGGCGGCGACATTAATCTACATAGAAGTCCGCTGCACACTCTTGTGAGGCGAATAATCTACAAACAAAGCGACATGGTTTTCGCAGTCTCAAATGATCTTAAATGTAAGATTTTTATGGAAAGCGGACATAGATCAGTTATACTTCCGACAGGAGTAGACCCATCCTTTTTTAGGACGCTTGAATCCCGAAATGCCTTAAGGAAAAAATGGAAATTCAATAATAAAGACATCGTAGTTCTCACAGTCAGCAATTTGGAAGAACACAAAGGAGTAGATGTCGCTATACAAGCGATCAGACTTCTACAATGCCGCGGGATTGAAAACCTAAAATTGACAATAGTCGGAGATGGTTCCCAAAAGAATTCGCTTCAGAAGCTGGTTATGAAGCTTAACCTAAGAAAGAGCGTGCTTTTTTTCGGTGAGAAAAGCAGAAGTGAACTTCTGGAGCTTTATAACATCGCCGATCTCTTTGTTCTATCAAGCCATTCTGAGGGACTGCCTTTTGCCTTGCTAGAGGCTATGGCATGCGAAACTGTGTGCATATCCTCACCTGTCGGAGACATACCTAGCGTTATAAAGGAAGGATACAACGGATTTATGGCAAACAGTGTTTCTTCATTCGATTTTGCATTGAAACTTGAAAGCGCCTTGAGCATGAATGATGCGGATCTAGCAGCGTTAAGAAAGAATGCTAGACGAACGGTGTTAGAAAACTTTGACCTTTGTAAGATTGCAGAAAACATGATAGATACGATTTGTAATCACGCAATTTTCAAGAATCGACATGAACCGATTTCTGATGATCAAGGTAGACAAGGATGCTGAATCTGGTTTACACAACGGGTGGTCGAAGCGGTTGCTTAAAGGATACACGCCAAGGAGTCAGACGGGAAAGAACACGATATGGGATCGCACGGATACTATTACAGGGATTTGTGTACCTTCGGTGGGATTGAAGGAGGGAGCGGAAAGCTGACATACCCAATTCCAGGCGCTTTGCGCGCCGTAGATTTTTGCAGGAAACGAGAGACATCCCACCGGAAAAGGTGTACCAAATGCATTCTACCTGAGAACTTTCCCGGCATTAGGTTCAATGAGAAAGGCATTTGCAACTATTGCGTAAGCCATACGCCAATACAGTACAAGGGCGAATCTGCCCTCAGAAGTCTGCTCGACAGGTACCGTGGCAAAGGGAAGAAATATGACTGCGTTGTGCCCGTAAGCGGCGGAAAGGATAGCAGTTTCGTCCTATATTCGGCTGTAGAAGAATATAAAATGCGGGCTCTTGCTCTGAATTACCTCAGCGGTTTCACGTCAGATCAAGCGAAACAGAACATCTCAAATGCAATGGAAATGCTACACATCGACTATATTCAGATCAAGTCCAAGAGGGACATTCAAAGGAAGTGTTTGAAAGACAACCTCGAAGCGTGGGTTATGCGCCCATCATCCGAAGCTTTTCCCACGCTGTGCTATGGCTGTAAGGATGGGTATCTGAACGGAGCATACAGAATTGCGGGGCAGATGGGAATACCTCTGGTGTTACTGGGAGATTCCCAGATGGAGAATTCCGTTCTGCATGAGAGCTCTCTCCACAGATTTCACGAATTCTATCTCGCACACCTGGCCAAAAAATTTGGCCGGAATCCACATTACCTGCATCCTAGGCGTGTGTACCACTATTTGCTCGTCCAGGCGGAATTCGCTTTGCCCGCGCGCGTTCATCGATTCGTAATGCGTAGTCCCCCGAGAATAGTGCACTGGTTTGATTTTGTGCGATACGATGATAGGCGGATATTATCTACTGTGATGAAGAAAATGGGATGGGAAAGGCCGTTGAGCAGTGTCTCGTCATGGCGATTTGATTGTAAAATTCATGCGATTAAGGATGAAATGTACAGGCGGAAGCTCGGTTATTCGGAAACGGATGAGCTACTTAGTAAGATGATCAGGGAAAGGAGTCTAACTAGAGGTAGTGCTTTGGAGATAATAGAGCAAGAGAATAGGAACGAGGGAGTGAACGTGGCTATCGCCAGTGAACTGCTAGAGGAAATGGGGCTGTCGGAGATGAAAGGCCGTCTTTTGCTCTGGGGGAACCTGCGTTAGTGGGATGTTGTCCGCTTGGCTAGAGTCGCCGTCCTATACACGAGACGTATGAATCCCCCTTACGCAGAGGGGCACATTATGGCAGCCCGGTCTCTCGTGCGAGCAATTGCCCTAAGTGGGTGGACCCCTGTAGTTTTGAATGCCAGGTACCCAAGATCCATGGGGCATAGTGAGGTCCGAATACCAGGTATTAAGCCGGAGAGTCTCAACAGCCTAAAGATTGCAGCACGCTCTATCTTCGAGTCTATCCTCGAATTGGCAATGCTTCCTATCCTATTTGCTCGAGAAATTCGAGCAAAGACCTCTGTCGTTCATTTGGTGAACTGCTTCATGCTTCCCCGTGCACTCTTGCGTCTGATTGTGGGAATTCCAGTGATAGCACATGTCTACCAGAATCCCACGCCAATGAAACCCAAGTTTCCTCTGCCGGTCGATGCCTTCATCGCCTCATCGCTGAGAATAGCGAAGATCTTGCAGACTCATCATTCCGAACGAATCCCAATATTCACAGTCCCGCCTGCTGTTGATACGCATTTCTTCCAAACAGACGGCGAACCTAGCGCAAGGCGGAAAATAGGATTATACATGGGCAACTTGTCTTGCGGTCGCTTCCCCAACGAATTGTTCGGAATCTTGCGAGAAGTTACCCGGATTGATCCAGGTATCTCATTTCGCATCATCGCGTCAGTCAATCGTACAAACATTGCGAGAGCCAATGAAATAAGGGAGATTTGTAAATCTCTTCGGATACAGGACAAAGTGATTGTTTCGATACGTGATATCGAGGCGGATGAAAAGAGGAAAGAGTACTTGGCCGCTAAATGTCTTGTCTTTGCCCCGATAAGAGAGGGCCGCGAGGCGATCGAGCCACCGCTGACAGTTCTGGAGGCCCTTGCGTCTGGTCTTCCTGTCTTGGCAACCGACACTTACTCTGTTAGGGAGGCTGTAATTCCCGGCAAGAACGGTTTCCTGGTCAGCGTGGAAAATTACACGGATCTCGTTGACAGCGCCATTAGCATATTCCAGGCGGATCGATGTCGATGGCACGGTTGGTCTTTGGAAGCTAGAAGGATTGCCATTAGCAACTTCTCCATCTCATATGCGTCGAGAAGACTAGCGAACATGTATTCGACTGTTCTCGGGAACTAGGATCAATAGCCCAAGGATTGCTCGGATATTACAAGAGTCTGGACGAGGGATCGTGTGGGCTTTCACTGCTAACGGAAATCCAAAAAGCGGCGAGCTATGTGAAGACCGAACACGTCATGGAAGATTTTCAAGAAACGTTTTGGTGTCGGAATTGCAGGGTTTGGCGTTGGAAACATTCGTGAGATTCCGAATGCGGCCTTCCAAAACTGCTCAATCGGCAGATGCGGCGGATCCCTGCGCTTTGATTTGCAGAGGAGTGAGATATGAATTTGAGCAGATGAGAACGCGAGCTCGCGCTATCTGCCGCCCTAATACAGGCTGAAGAACGCTAGACTGAATAGTTGGAACAAAGCATGCAAGATGATTTCAAGCTGTCTCGCCTGGCGTCGCTAGGCCCGCTAAACATCGCAAGTAATGTGCAGCTGTTCAGAGACGATCGCGCGATACGCCCAAGTGATAGTAAGTCCAAATTTGGTCTTACTATATTGCTGATCAAGACCGGGAATCTTAGAAAAATATTCGAGAGTCTTGAGTTCCGAAAGTCGGTTGGAATTGGGAGTTACGTCTTTGCTTTTCCTGAAAGTCGTGCCCTTTATTATCGCCGAATGTTCCTAGGCCAAGACATATATATGATGCTAAGTAACGTGACCACAGGTACGCAGTTCTGGGTTTCTAAGTCTATAACGAGAACTGTGAAGCTGCCCCTCCTCATAGATCTGCCCAGATTGCAGGACATGGTCAACGCATTACTGCTTACCAAGCTTGCTCAAATAGACTGGCTGGCATTACATGCGGCCCTAGTAGAGTCTCCAAGTGGAGGTTTGATCATTTCGGCTTACCCTGACACAGGTAAGACGACTACAGCTTTCATCCTTTCAGGCCTAGAGAGGTACAAGGCGCTTAGTGATGATATGACTTTGGTACAGAGCGATGGAACATGCTATGGAGGGGGGGCATGTCATCAAGCATCCCATGGGGGATTCAATAGGGTGCCAGTATACACAATCGCCAGACTAGCGGAAAGAGGGGTCGTCAAGTCATCAGGCCCGAAGTTTCTGTCTCCACGAAGAGCTATTGCTAGCATAGCTCAAAGGTTATGTTTTCTCCCTTACGCCCCCAATTTCATCAATAAGATAGCAGATGGATTGAAGTACGTTAAATTGACGGGAAACGTCCAGAAGATAGTCACACACAGTACGAATGCCCGGTACCTACTTGTTTTGCAGACTGGTAGAAACACCTTAACACGAGTGGATGAGGATAGAATGCTACGGAAGTTGATGGCCATACAAAGAACGAACTTTTACTGGTTTTGGAGCAACTTCTTGTTGTCGACCTATAGCTACATCGATCATGAGTTCGACTTTGAATACTTGGAGAGACGATATTATGAACTCCTTAGAATGTTGATAAGAAAAATATCTCCAGAACTCTATGTGGTCCAAGCGGGCACCCCCGAAGATTTCTCGAAGCTTATCCTTGGCATGCTTGAAGAATTTGGCTAGTCGGTGGTTATCTTGGAAATGCCTTCGAGATCGCGAGCCCTGTCAGCGTTGCTACTACTTTGCGGAGGCGGAATAGTAGCATGGATCATTATCCAGCCTCCTCATGAAAAGATGTCTATTCTGGGCAGCACTTTCGGCCTACTCTCAATACTATTCGGAGCCCACTTGCTTGGTGAGCAAGACAGTTCTTTTGCTCCGACGCTCTCAAGGCCATGGCTTCGCTATCTTCCTTTGATAATTGGAGCCTCGGTAAGTCTGTCGGCCAACTTGGCTTCACCCACGATCAGTTTATTTGCTCTTGCTGCTGCCCTGACCCTTCTCTTCCCTCTGTCTAAAGTGATTAATGTTTCAAAGGTGTATGTTGCTTTCTTGGCTGTTTTCCTTGCAGCATCGATTGGGTATAATGTGTTTTACTATTATCCTCTAATCATAGGACCAGACCCAATGGGATACCTATCAGTTGCGTCCGCCATAATCCAAACAGGCCATTTTTCTGATGTTATACAACCGACCGATAAATACTATTTTCCATTTCCTGTCATGTCGATCGCCCCTTCGATACTGTGCGCTGTTAGTGGACTCGACCTTCAGCTATCGTTACTTTTTTTTCCGGGCAGCTTGATTCTGCTGCAACCATTACTAGTATTTCTGGTCTCACGCTTGGTCTTCGACGATGCTGAGGCCGCAGCACTCTCTGCATTTATTGTAGTAACAGAGTCTACAGTAACTCAATGGGTGAACGCCCCAATCGCTCAATCAACTGCGATATCTCTGCTCTTGCTACTCTTGATCGTGTTCTTTCGTCGGGTTCGATCCAGAGGTTATACGGTCGTAGCATTCGTCGTGTTCGTGATTTTGGTAGCTTTACACGGCGCCGTTGGCTTAGTATCAATCGTCTTGATAACATATCTAATCATCCGCAAAAGAAGTTCATATAGAGGAATGATCCGACCGTTAGTTTCGATTTTTCTTGGGTACCTCATAATAACCGGAGCAATTGATGCGATGGTCTATCGCGCTCGGTGGAACCTAGAAAACCTCTTGGAGTTCATTTTCACGCCTACCTTAAGAACTGGAAGTGAACTTTACGGGGCAGGCAGTAATGGCGTGATTTTCATCTGGTGGGGACTGCCAGTTTCTCTGGCTCTGTTCTGCATCTTGGCGAAACGGACGAGACAAGAAAGCCCTTGGGCCTATGCGGGCTTAGGCCTTCTTGCCCTCTCGTTCGCAGTTAACGTAATAGCTCCAAACTTGGCCATAGACAGATATGGGGGCCTCACTGCTTGGCTCATTCTGGCGGTGCCTGGTGGTAAAGCTCTTAGCGCCCTAACGAGAAATTCCCGCCAGCTGCTCGTGCTTATGCCGATCATGCTCTTAGTATGTTTATCCGGAGTGGTAAACCCTTCTTTGTCACCACAATACGGCTATCAGGGGTATCAGGGTCTATTGCCAACAACGAAAGCCGACAGGACAGCTCTAGACTGGGTAGACAGCCATAACATTACGAGCGTAATCGGCGACAGCTGGTCCATGCGCTATTTGACCTTCACCCGATATCAATCCGGCGTGCTTTCCAACCATGGTATCAAGATTCTTTCAAGCGATAACATCCAAAGACTTTTTCAAGCGATCATCTATTCGACGCGGGGCCCTAACGATGCGCTATTTGTCAGATGGTCGGACACGTTCCTAACGCGCGACGGCGGACAACCTTGTCTTGGCTTGACTTCAGTTTTAGCGAATCAACAAAGGGATCAAATCGTGAACATTATCTATAACAACAGTTGTGATGTGCTCGAAGCGAACTAGCCATGCAAGCTGATCGCCGTTGAGTACGTAAAAGTCATCGAGTACGAAGATCATTGCGACAAGGGCGAGGGACGTACGCGGCGAATTCTTCGCGAATACTCGCGGAGTTGGCCAATGGCTCAACTGTGGCCTGAAGTGCAACGCAGACTAAAACGTAGCCGAAAACTTTGGCTTAGTTCTCTTGCCTCCTGACCGACTGGTATAGTGATATCGTTGTAGCGCTGGGGGCGTTTCCACGGGTTGCCTGACAGAAGTTCACGCGATGCTCTTGCGGCCATCTTCTTTTACACCTTGCCGACCATACCAGCTACACATTACGAGTCTCATTCGGGGGGAGGGGTAAAGTCGACCACGATATTCGTGGCATCCGCAGTTATCTTTCCGGGCAAGTTCGCTGCGGCTTTCAAAGCAAAGCAATTCTTAGGAAGCCGTGTGCAACACAAAGTCATTTTGTATTGCCATCGCCGTTGAAAGTAGCGAGGTGACTGTTTCCAAACCTTTGTTTATTTGATAATTCTTGTTGGCGCCTATTATGCTCACTACTCGATCTTGCAGCCATTTTCTAAATCTCCGCGTCCCATACCAACACAACATTATTTTTGCTAGAATTATTAGGAGCAGTAGTGAAATTAACGCTAATGTTCTTGGAGTCAGCCGTCAAATAATCAATCACCGGAAGGTTTGGTGCTGCTTTGAGTGCAAAATATTTGCGAGGAGTAGTGGCTAATCCATGAGCGATTGTGAAAGTTTTCGTCTTTCGGTCACCACTGAAGGTGGCAGTTCCCAGGTTTCGGAAGTAACGACCGATACACTGCAAATTATTGGTGCTTCCAACTACGTTTATAACTGGAGGTTTACGGGCTGCATCAGGGCAGACGAGGACGACATTCGTATTCTCATGTCCCACTTGAATCTTGTAGTCAGTCGGCGCATAGCTACCGCCTGCCTGATTCTCACTAAACGGACTGATTAAAGTAAGTTGACCCGCACCTGCTCCCCAATCGATATGGAAGCCAACACTATCAGGACCATTCGACTGGTGATAGGTGGTTAGATTCACACCTGCTATTTCAGCCCCAGCCGAGGCAAACCAGTAGCCTTTACTCCCATATGCCGCTTGACAACGCGCCATGAAAACGTGGTCGGTATGTATTTTGTAGCCTACGTCAAAATTGCTTGAACGACAGTCAACCATCACTAAACTATGGTTTCCAACAAGATCCGTGTAGAACCCAAATGAGTTTGCACCTCCCCCAGTACTTCTTGCAAATATTCCTTTTAGATAGGCCATATCGGCGCGGTTCAGACTAACCGCTGTAATATTCGTGCAACCCGCAACAAGCACTTGAAAATCTTCGAGGACTATTCCGTGAAACTGCACAAAGGAACCAGGATCGAAATTAAGCACAGAACCCGCACCGCCAGTCCAATTCAGTATAGTGCCGAACATTCCCATGCCACGCAAGATGAGCGTTTTGTCCTGTGTCCAAGTCAAAGGTGTCGCAACGTCGTAAGCTCCTTCCTTTATGAAAACAACTCCTCCAGTGGCATTGAGGGCGCTTATCGCGTTCTGCATAACAGTAGCGGCATCCGTGCCCGAATAGTCAATGTTTCCTGTTCTACCATTTTTGGCTTTGATCTTGTTTCCATCCGCCGAATCAATGAAAATAACATAGCTCGCTTCTTGCTCCGTGCCTAAGGTTGGATCTTCTATGGCTTGGGCAGACTCGGTTAAGGGCGTTATCCCGCCTAATGCCAAGCTGGCTGCTAATGAAACTGGAACCCTCTTTAACCATTCACGTCTATTTTCCATTCCATTTCTCCTCGGTTGCCGGCCGCGGAACATAATTGAAGAGAGCAGACCGTTTCCTCTCTTCCTACCATTCAAAGGTTACACGAACGATTTGACCCAAGTGTAACCAACCACAAGAAGTATAGGTTAATACTGAATTAAGTCCATATACACCTCGGCAGACGAAATTGTGAAATCTTTAAACAGTACAATTACCACTACCTTAATCTAGGGTCCGCCATCTCGATTATACACTCGGGCACATAGATAAGCTTGGCGACATATGGAAACATATCCACGCGCTTCTCTGTGGCACACATCTATACACTTTTCGCAAACGAGCTGCCTCAATCTAGCAGAGAAATGCCGAGAACTATATGGACGAAAAGATTTATTCCTCCTAAAAAGAAGTGTTCCCTTGCTGGTTCTTCCTTGTGGCGGGTTCTCCTCGGTTGCCGGCCGCGGAAATCTGATCAAGGAAGTACCAGCAACATTCTAGAGTTGACCGCGAATTCGACCAACGCTATCAGATTCTCTTCATTTCATCGGATTGCCCGGTAGGAAGTTCTTCATGAGGTCAATCCAAGCGTTCTCCCATTCATTTCGCACTTCCAACAAAAGTGAATTTCTGTTATGCTCGCAAGAACCATAAGGAATGATAGATCGATCGATTGGTATTAGAGTACATCTTTGGAGGTGTTGATCTTGTCCAATAACGTCATCCTCTTAACAATAGATAGTTTGAGGGCAGACAAGCTAGGTTGTTTTGGATATCAAAGAAATATCACTCCTAATATTGATTTTCTGGCGAGAGACGGAATAACATTTACCAATGCATTCTCAAACGGACCGTTGACCTCATTTTCTTTTCCCTCAATTTTTACTTCTTCATATGCTCTTATGTATCCGTCAAAAGATTTCAAATATACGCAGTCAGGCGAGGTCTATATGCCTTCAATCTATGGAGGAAACACTCTTGCTGAGGCATTGAGAAGAGAGGGATTCTATACAATAGGAATACATTCCAATCCTTGGTTATCCTCATATTACAATTACAATCGCGGTTTCAACAGATTTATAGAACTTCTAGATCCGAGTCCTAGTTCAAGCTATGCGAGATTCTTTGATTTCCTTCGCAAGGGAAGAGTTTCAAAAATTTTCGAAATGGATTTTTTTGAGACTTTTCTCAACAGAAAGTATCGTGACGCCGAAGAAATCACTAGAACTGCTATTAATTGTATAGAGAAAAATACAAAGAGAAAATTCTTTTTATGGGTTCATTACATGGATCCGCATCGCCCCTATATAGCCCGTTCTTTTTCGAAAAATGCAAGTTCCTATCTTAGAATGTTCCTTAACATGGGGGATAAAGCAAAACTTTATGAGCAGTTATACGAGTGTGAAATTGAATATGCTGATCGAGTAATAGGAAACTTTTTGAGACGTTTAGAACAAATGGGTATTTGGATAGATGAGAACTTTATTTTTTTGACAGCTGATCATGGTGAAGAATTTGGGGAACATGGAGGTACTGGACACTATCTGAAATTGTACGATGAGCTGCTTCATGTGCCACTAATAATCGACGGGCCTGACATCGAGAAAAAACAAACGGCTAATCATCAAGTTGAGCTTCTAGATGTAAGCCCAACTATATGTAATCTCATAGGAATCAAGCTGCCTGAAAGCTTTCAAGGAAAAAGTCTTTTTACAACGTCTCATAGTGAAGGGGTAATAAGTGAATATGCAGAGAAAAATGAAAGCGGTTTTTCTTTTAGAAATATGAAATGGAAATTCATTCTCATAATAAGAAAAGGAGGAATAAGAAGAGAACTATACGATTTAACAAAGGACAAAAAGGAAACGCTAAATGTATATGAAAGGAATAAGGACATAGGCACAGTTTACGAAAGATGTCTATTAAAGCACATTGAAGAAGAAGATATTGTCAGAAAGAAATATGGTCTGACAAAAAGGAAGGAAGAGGAGGGGCCAGAGCAAGCCTACGCGCCAGAAAAGGAGGAGAAAATCAAAAGTCATTTAAGAAGCCTAGGCTACCTCTAACACCCTTATTCCACATTACGTAGTTGAATTAACCCTATGCTACAAGAGGGTTCTTTCTGGCGGTTTGACCTGCAAATTCGGTTTAAAGCCCAAACGAGGTCAGCGTAAGAATAAGATTTCGCAGACATGGATGAAAACCGTTAGCATGAACAAGATTCCAAGAGATAGGGCGACCGTTCTTAACCGTTTCTCGTTTATTATTATACTTGTTCTTCCATAGTGGGGTGAGAGAAGCTCAGACGTTACTACGAGGATTATCGCTGTGATGGCTATCCAGAGGCTTAGGTCCCAGAAAGATAGAGGAGAGATCATTAGGTCAACCCTTTATTACGCGGTATCGAGCCTGGATTTCTTTGCCATCGCTTGAAAGCTTATCTCCCTCAAAGACGACTGGATTGCCTGTTACTTTTGCCAACGCGCATCCTATCGCGCTGCATATCGGGCAACCTATATGAAGACAGATATTGTTTAGCTTCTTAACCTCACGACACAAGTCTTGGTAGACGGCGCCTACCATCTTAACTTCGACAAATTCTCCATCCACATTTATGCTGAAGTCTTCGACCACTTCTAAATCCTCTATCAGAAGTTTTGGCAGGTTTTTCTGCAAGTAGTTCAGATCAACCTTGGAGAAGTCTACTCCCAGTTCTTTCTCGAATAGTTTCGTTAGGCCGTATCCAGGTGATAATAGGAATACACCTTGAGGGTTCTCGAAGAAGACTTTTCCTCCAGCTATTTCGTCCGCTGATGGCATTGCGACCTCATTGTTCGCAGGTATGAAGACCATCCCGTCCTTATATTTCGGAGCCAGATGCAAACCTTTCCCCTGACATGCTTCTTCACTCAGTATCTTGTCAATTGCTATGAGTGATGAAACTGTGGTTGAGTCTAGGAGCTTCGCCTTCACATAGGCCACTGGCCTTATGAAGAGGAACAGGGCACCCCAAAACGTAAGGCCCAAACCGATGAAAGCTAGAATAGATGAGAAGAAGGCGATTGATGATATTAAGGCGAGTGCTCCTATTGCCAGGAGTGAAGACGCTATTATTTTGGAGGGCTCAACTCTCTGCTTTCGAAGCTTCAGCCTCAGGGCTTCTTTTTCACTTTCAAGTTGCTGAACCTTGCGAACTAAAGCTTCAACGTCGCTAGGCCGGGTTTGAGGAACTGCTTCAATGACTGGCGCGGGTTTCGGCTTTTCAAGTTGTCTTGGCATAATAAAACCTCGGATTTTTTCTTCCATACCTATTATAGCGTTCGCAAACAGTTTCAATATCGGCCTTGGTTTTGTCACGTCTCCATTTCTCAATTCAGCCCCGCATATTCTACAAAATCGATCACGTTGATCCGCTTTAGCGCCACACTTCTGGCAGTGGGGCGGAGATTTGGCGGCGGTCTTCCAGCTATCAGGCAAAGGTATTCCTCTATTGAAATCTTCTCTTTGACAATTGCCAAAGTACGATCCAAAAGATGAATCCTAAGAATGAGGCGATGAACGAGACAACGGCGAATGTGTCCATGTGTATCCAAGGCGTCCAGTGCGATAGCTGCCACCTGGTGCTCTCGGGCCTTGCTATTTGAAAGGCGACTACATATAGCCATCCAAGCAATCCGAAGATGAATATCGCGAAGCCTATGAGAGAGAGTACTTCTACAATGGGGTTATTCATTTGCACGGAAACTCCCGGGATTAGAAATAGCGGGTAGCCACAGTGGAAGCAGAAAATTGCAGTGGAGAGGTTGGAACGTGCGCATCTGGGGCAGACGTTCCCGACAGCCATTATCGTCGTCATCACATTCACCGATTTCTAGGTCCAAATATCAGGCTTAGGATCGATTAACAAGCTAGCCGAAAACGCCTTCTATGTACGCTCTTGTCCTTGGATTGCTGGGCTGAGCGAAGACCGTTTCCGCCGGTCCATGTTCGATGAGCTCACCTAAGTAGAGAAACATTACGTAGTCGGCAAGTCTTCTTGCTTGACGCAAAACGTGAGTAACAAAAACTATGGTGTAGTCTTTCTTAAGGGTGAGGAGTTGCGTCTCTATATATTGTGCAGATATCGGATCGAGAGCAGATGTGGGCTCGTCGCACAGGAGGCATTCGGGCTCCACAGCGAGGGCTCTAGCTAAGCAAAGCCTCTGTTGCTGTCCTACAGAGAGCTTCGAGGCGGGATCCTTGAGTCTTTCCTTCACTTCGTTCCATAGACTTGCTGCCTGTAGGCAATGTTCAACGACTTGATCCAATTTTTTTCCATCTTTCGCTCCATGAATTCTTGGTCCGTAGGCGACATTATCGTAAATCGACATGGGCAGTGGATTTGGCATCTGAGCGATCAACCCCATCTTCTTCCTTATGTCAGTGACATCTGCTCCATTATCAAAAACATTAAGGCCGTCGACTAGCACATCCCCCGAGACTTTAACTCCATCGACCAAGTCAGTCAGTCTGTTCAAACTTTTCAGTAAAGTTGTCTTTCCGCACCCAGAAGGCCCGATGATAGCGGTAATCCTTTTTTCCGGGATATCCACATTTATGTCCTTTAACACGTGACGCTCCCGATAAAAGACGTTGAGTCTTCGAATACTTATGTGTGGTTTAAACATGCTCATTACCTCTCACTTTACCACGTATTTCATAAACCTCCTCGTTGAAAGCCTGGACGTTACGCTGAGTAATAAGACCAAGACCAAAAGTACAACTCCAGATGCATATGCCCTCTGCTGAACTTCGGGGATGGGCGTTCCAAGTTGGAAGAAGACGGCCAGCGGTAGTGTTGCAACGGGATCGAACAACGAACGAGGAACAGAATCGGTATAACCTGCAGTGAGTAATACCGATGCCGCATCTCCAATACCCCTGCCAAAGGCCAATAGAATCGCTGTCAACATACCTGGCAACGTCTGTCTAGTCATAACCTTCAACGCGGTTTCCAGTCTTGTCGATCCTAAAGCATACGATGCCTCTCTTAACTTGAAAGGAGACATTTTCATCACTTCGTCTATGGCTCGGGTCATAATGGGAAAAACAAATAATGTCACCGTTATGATGCCCCAAAGCAACGATGCCCTCGCACCCACGTAAAGCATAATTATGAAGGCGAACGCTCCATAGACAATAGAGGGAATCCCCCACAAAACATCCAAGGACAGTCTAGTGAAACTCGCAAACCTAGATTTTCCAGCGTACTCATTGAGATACAATGCGATTGGAAGGCTCAAGAGAAAGGCTAGGGCCGTTGCTCCGATAGCTAAATATAGTGATCCAATTATGGCGTTTAGAATTCCACCCTCTTTTCCGAGGTAATATCCCCCTTTTGGGGTTTGAGTGAGCATCGAGAGGCTGAGAGCTGGCGCACCTTTCAAAATCACAACTGCGAATACAGCCAAGAGGCTTGCTACGACTATGGAGGTTGATAGTAACATTAGCGCTTTAAAGAAGGCTTCTTCCAGTTTTCGTTTATTCAACTACACTGACCTCCTTTCTACTCTTAGTAAGACAATCCTTGCTAGAATGCTGAAGAAGGCAATTACAAGCAGTAAAATTAGGGCTGCAAAGAGGAGGGCTGAATCGTACAGGGGTATGGACATCATCTCGCCATAGTTGTTGGCTATGAGCGCTGGCAAAGAATAAGCAGGGTCAAAAAGTGATGATGGTGCCTTGGCGACGTTCCCCATCACCATGAGTACGGCCATCGTCTCTCCAAAGGCACGGCTGAAACCCAAGATTGTAGCTGCAAGAAAACCTGGAAGAGCCTTTCGCACAACTACATGCTTCACTGTCTCCCATTTTGTGGCACCAAGGGCGAAGGATGCCTCTCGCAC
>Ga0315312_1001140_pt1 | contig 22472 bp, 22 predicted proteins | sample TDP7_MG_FD_203629 | JGI IMG/M metagenome (GOLD analysis project Ga0315312, IMG submission 203629) | Freshwater sediment microbial communities from Lake Towuti, South Sulawesi, Indonesia - TDP7 | ecosystem: Environmental > Aquatic > Freshwater > Lake > Sediment | place: Indonesia: South Sulawesi... | reverse complement strand
CGCTGTCGATTCTGCTGCCTCTCTCTTGGACGAGTTTGACAATGTCTTCCTCGAAGGCGCTGACAAGGATCGTGTTCAAGTGCGGGTAGGCTTTCAGAAGTTCAAGCCGTGAATCCTTTGTGATCTCAGGGTCTCTGGTCTGGATGAAGAATTTTAGTTTGCCTCGCATGGCTGGCTTGAATTGCGGAGAAAGACGGTTTGACAGGGCCAAGGTGCAAGCGTGAGAGAGGCAAGGCGATATGTGAGCTGGAGCGATGAGGCATACGGACTTGTCGGCTGTGCTGAACCTGTAGATGCAGTCAGGCATTCTGCAAAGCCTTCTTGACGAGTAGGCGTCGACGGATCTCTTCCCGGGGGTCAGGAGGCGCAGTCGATTCGAATGGAGGAGTCGGCTCCTGTGGGGGTGGCTGGAGTTCAGGAGCCAACTCTTCTTTGGGCTGCTGGGCTTCGAGTCTCTGCTCCGCTCCTCGCTCGAGTAGCAGGTTGTAGAGGGCTGAGCGATAAGCAAGGAAGAACATCACGCCTGACCAGAGGATTGTTGCGAACCACCACCATGGCACATAGATCTTGCCGACCCATAGGCCGCCGAAAGGCCATGTGGTCCAGATCCCAGGCTTCACCGTCTCGAATTCATGATAGACGAAGTAGGCGACATCGAGGGCCATACATGCCATGGCGAAGTTTCCAAGCGCCGTGAAGACCAAGTAGCGCTTCTTCTGCCTGAACATGCGATGAATCTTGATGAGACCAAAAGAGAAGGTGACAGCGAGGGTCATTATGGCGAAGACGAGCTGGTAGTAGCTGAACTGCTTCCACCAGACAAGACGAACCCACCAAGGAAGATGCCCATACTTGCCTTCATAAAGGGTCCAGAACGGCGCGATCGCTGAAGCTTCAATCCAGCCATAGGTCCACGCAAAAATGAAAGTGCAGACAATCATCGAGAGCTGCTCAAGGTGTGCGTCCATGACCTCGTCTACTTTCTGCCGTGCAATCGAGGCTATGCGGTATACTAGACTCAAGGGAAGATGCCTCGCTTAAAGAGAGCGTGACTAGTCTGCGCGTTCAGCGGTTCTCTTGCCGAAGTAAAAGCCTACAATCGCTGAGACGATTGGTACAAGAATCTGGATTACTGCTGTCATCGCTTCTGTGCTTGTGGCTTTCACTAGGGCGTAGATGATCGCAGCTGCCAAGGTGGCACTGAACACCAAGGCGAGAACTCCTTGCACATCGCTAACTCGGCTTATGTCTTGGGCGATCTTGTACAGGACCTCCTGTCTTGAGGGCTCAGTTGCCACATGATACCTCTTGTCCTTCAAAGTTCCTCGCCACAGTAATCGCAGTACTTTGCTTCTTCTCGGGCTGGCTTCTGTCCGCACGAAGGACATGATTTCTCCTTCGCTTCAGGGATGTCTACTTCAGCGATCGTCGCGGTTTTGTCCAGAACCGCAGATGGCCGTATCTTGATGACCTCCTCAAGGGTTTTCAACAGCTCCTCCTTCTGTACGTAGATCTTGCAAGAAGAGTTGCACTGGACTCCTAGGGCATCGCAGATTCCTCTCTCCTTAATCTTCTCGCAGAGCGTGTCGAGTCGCGTGAAGCACTCTACATTGTTGTCTATTTCAGCTAGCCTATTTGTTTCGTTCAACTTTTCACCTCCAACATACCTGCCGCCTTCAAGGAAACGGGTAGGAAAGGTATGGTAAGGAGCGTCTCATTGGATGGGCTTGAATTCCTCTATGACGAACTTTCCAAATCCTTGGCTTCTCGACGCCCCCAGGCCTATCTCCTGTCCTAGACGCAGCAGTTTTTCGATATCTTCGAATTCGAGCAGAGGAGAGGCGATGATCAGGTTGAAGGACGAGTAAGGCTTGAGAACAAAGTCCTGTCTGACAACGGAGGTTCTTGGCCCTTGTCTCGTCAATACGTGAATGGGACGTTCCACATATCCATCAGGCTTACGAAGCGGCTGACCTGCTCTCAAAAGACGTATTCTCTCGGGTTTGACGAATACACCATGACTTATCGAGTCTCTGAATCCTGGCGTCCGCGACAGTCTCAGAACGTATGCAGCTTCTTTGAGGAGAGCCTTGATCTGCCGCTCCTCGATGAAGAGCCCATCGCGATCCTTCTTGAAGCCAGTCCAGTTTCTTGTTTCGAGATTCTCTCCTTCTTTTGCCTGAGCCTCCAATGCGGTCTTTTGAGCAATGGATTTCGGTTCCCGTCCTGAGAAGCCCCTGCTGCGGGGCCAAGGCTTGGTCAGGTCCTTTGCCTTTGGAATGCCTCCGAGGACTTGATCCCTGAACTGTATCGTGGCAGCATATTTCCTATACAAGCCCTGCAACGGTCTTTCCTCAGAGAGAAAAGGCTCTCGAGTATCGAGGGCTCCTTATGACCTCGCCTCGGACGACATCGAGGGCTTTGTGATCTATCGTTGACACGGTTTCGCATCGCTCTCTGTCGATGAAGGCGCGATCAAAGACTTCTCTAAGGCCTATCTTGAGGTCTAGGTTTCGAAGATACTCGGAGAGTCGGATTTTGTTCCTTCTCGCTCTCGACGGGCTACATCGAACTTTGTCCGATGAGACGTCCACTATTGTTGTTGATCCATTTCGTCTTTCGGCCCATAGTAGAGTATCTTTCATAGCCAATCCAGTCCCTTTCGGGCGGCAGAATTTTCGTCAGGAGACAATGGGGTCGCCGAAAGTAGATAGGATCTTATGTTTTCTAGGTCGGTCCTAGCAGTAGGTGGGCATCTGCCAAAGAATTGACAGACTGGAGTTCTGGTCAAGATCTCAGAGTTGAAGAAAAGTACTCCGTTGTGACTATGGAGACCAAGGTCACGTTGCAGTAGTCTGGGTCTGGCTTATGCTGGTCTGCTTCGGCGGTGTCAAGCCAACAGGAACTTGGTACCGCCTAGTGCTGACCCTTGAAGGAGCATACTAAGCAGGCTGGAACCTGCCTGTTCCACCAGCGTCTACTGAAACTTGCTGCGTATCAAGGTACCAGTAGCCACACATTTGCTCTAGCTTACTTCGACAGCTACGTTGTAGTTGCTGACTCCTGATATTGAGATTAAAGCGGTCCAGGTCTGAGTGGAGCCCGGTGCTGTTATTGTGAATGTGGCTCTGTGTATGATTGAGTATGTGGTCGTAGTTCCGGAAACGCTTATTGATGTGCGGTCGTAGGTGACTGCTGCAGACTCTTGCAAGGTGGGTGTCCCGCCGGGACCGGCGATGGCTATGCTTCCTAATGGCGGTGCTCCGGAGCCGGTCCAACTATATGTCAAGGTTACGACGATTTGGGTCGCGCCTGCTTTCACGTTGAAGCTGTACGATACTGGACCACTAACGGTTAGAGTGACTGTCACTGTGTGGGTAATAGAAGGCGATGCGCATGTACCGGTTACGACGATGGAGTAGGTTCCACTTGTCGTGATTAGGGTAGGTACAGAAAGTGTGGCAGTGCCTGGGAATGTGCTTATCGTGTCGGGCGTTATCGTGCACGTTACACCGGGCGGAGCACCGGAAGTCACGCTGAGGCTCACAGTCCCACTGAATCCTCCCAAAGCATCCAAGTTGAGCGTAAATACGGCGGTGCTTCCAGCGCCTACAGTCTGCGAGGTCGGCGAGGCGTTTATCGAGAAGTCAGGTCCGGTGGTGCAGCTGCCATATATGCTGTAAAGCCAAGATCTAGATCCTGCGCCGCTTGGGAAAGTATTGGGAAAGTTGCCGTAGGTCTGTGAATAGAATACGGATGTCCCACCAGTCGCAGCCAAGCGTGTATAAGCGCACCCGGTGCCTCCCCACTGCACAAGCCAGTAGTAGGTGTTTGCAGAAAGTGCGACAGTAGGTGCAAGAGTGAACGTGTTCCAGCCTGACGTCACGGCTTGGCTGCTGCTATATCCAAGAAGGGTGCCCGGATATGGGCCGGCCGCGTCGGAGTATATGGCGCATTTGGCATTTCCTGCCGCGGTATTAAAATAGCACTTGATACTCGTGAGGGTGCCTGCCGTACCGCAGAGAAACCTGCCAGCATGCAGAGTGTTCGAGGGGTCATTGTTGCTTCCTTCCATATTCGTGTTTCCGAATGTATACTCGGTAGCATATGCAGTGGGCAGATGAATTGTCAGCAACAGCACGAATGCAAAAGCGACCACCAAGTTAGCCGTCAGCTGTTTACCTCTTCTGCTCGACATCGGAAACGGCCCTGCTTGAGTGGTTTGAAGTAGCGTATTTATCAGGTGTTGATTGATTTCAGGCAACAGACTTGTGACCTCTGCGCTCTTGTAGACATAGTGGCAGAGTCGTTAGGCTCACGAAGCCTAACCCGCCCGAGCCCGGGCTTGCACAGTGCCAAGCGCCTTCAATATCCGTTCCCGAAAGCACCGATTCGGATCAATTCCCCCACCTTATGTCTATCCGGATATGGAATCATGAATCTAGGGAGTTCTGAAGTAGAGTTTGAAAGTAATGGCATTTGTATAGGTAAGGGCGACTAGAAGAATCAGTATTAGCCAAGATCTCTGACTTATGACCTTGAACCACGGCCTTCTACCCAGAATTTGTGAAGCTTGACTTATTCCCAAGGCGGCGAGAGGAAGCACCGCAGGAAAAAAGAGGAATGTAAGCCTTCCCTCTGGAGCAGTTGGCCACAGCGCCAGGAGAATTCCGACAGAAAGAAGGATCTCGCAGATTGTCTTAAATCTGTCGTCGTCGATGGTGAAGAATGCTGTGAACGCGAAAGGCAGGCATAGATAGAAGGCGTATACGGCCGAGAACACGAAGAGCCTGGGATGGACGAGCGGGCCTTTGTAACCTGGAGCGTGATAGGTAAGTCCTTCTCCGTAGAATCCAAGATAGCTGTAGCCTACCAGTTGAGCCCACGCCAGCGGGATCGCTATGCCTAACGCGGTGACGACGAGCACATTTGCAATCGTCAGTCTATCACGATGAAGAAAGAAACGAAGGAGAAGAAAGGCCACGATGGCGAAACTCGTCTCCTTGGTCAGTACACCGATGCCAATCAATATCCCCGCTAGGATTGAGGTCCTCAAGTCTCTTCTCTCTTCCAGAACAAACAATAGGAAGTAGAGGAGGATGATCTGCATTGCGTATCCTGGACCATCGGTGAGAATGGCTGTTCCGAACACCAGACTTGGTACCGCGGATGCGAAGGATATTGCAGAGATGAAGGCTGCATCACTGCTCAACAACTTCCTTGTGAATAGGTAGGTGAACAGCGTGCCAAGCAGGAAGAATCCAAGGTTGACGGTCGCAATAGCATCTCTATAGTTCATTAGGTAGGAGAGAGGTAAAGCGAGAAACGGAACTACCGGCCTGAGTATTCCGTGCCAGTGTACGGCCTGAGCTTCCTCAATGCTTGCAGTCCCACGGAACAACTTGACAATATTCACATATCCTATCGAGTCTCCATGCCAAGTACCGAAATGTGTCAGACTCTCCAACAAAGCGAATAGTATCGGAATCTTCCAAGAGCCAAGCATACTCGCAAGAACATCTTTCTTCGCGTCAGCCATCTTACCTTCGAAACCCTATCTGTTGCCCTAGCCTTGTATAAACACCTATGCTTAGTCTTTGAGTTGCTACTCATAAATAGAGGATCTCTTATGAAATAGTTCTTGGTATTCCTTATGGTTAAGAAAACGATGCAAGGCCTGCAAGCAATAGTTAGCGGAGGAGCGGGCTTTATCGGCTCTGAATTGACTAGGCAACTTCTCCAGGCAGGAGCGAACGTCACCGTATTGGACAATTTTGTGTCGGGTAAGTTGGAATACCTTGAGGGGTTACCCATTAGGACAATTAGGGCGGACATTTGCGACAGAGAGAAAGTTGCAGAATGCTTGAGGGACCAAGAGATCGTATATCACCTTGCAGCATTGCCATTCATACCTGATTCGTACGTCAACCCAGAGGAGTTCTTCAAAGTCAACGTGGAGGGTTCGATAAACCTGTTGTGGCAGGCGATTCAGTCAAGGTCAGTAGAACGTTTCGTGTACTTATCTTCGTCTGAGGTCTACGGCACGGCCCAAAGAATTCCAATGAGCGAGGACCACCCCACTCAGCCTCACTCTACATATGCTGTCAGCAAGCTTGCAGCGGACAGAGCGGTATTCACATTGCATAAGGAGCACGGCTTCCCTGTGGTTATTATTCGCCTTTTCAACACGTATGGTCCCAAAATCACTCAGCCCTACATAGTTCCTGAAATAGCAATCCAGCTCCTTGAAGGCAATGATCGCATCAGACTGGGAAACGTTGAGAGCTCTAGGGATTTTACCTTCGTGGAGGACGCGGCAAGGGCGATCATACTCGCATCGGTGAAGGATGAGGCAACTGGTGAGGTCATCAACGTAGGCTCAGGCAACGACATTAAAATCATGGATCTGGCAAGACTCCTCGCCAAGATTATTGGAAGAAGATTCTCTCTCGAGAAGGATCTCTCGCGATTGCGGCCGTACGATGTGGATAGACTCATATGCGATAACTCGAAGGCCAAAAGACTTCTTGGGTGGGAGCCTAAGGTAGACCTTGAAACAGGATTGAGCAGAACAGTTGATTGGATCAAGAAACATCCGATCACTTTCAAGTCTCCTTTCAAGGGTTGTCCCGCGTGGTATCGAAGGCAAGCGTCATGAGCTTCTACAATGGAAAACGTGTCCTCGTCACTGGCGGTAGCGGACTTATTGGCTCGCATCTGATAGAGGAACTACTGTCTCACAACGCTCAAGTTCGAGCAGTCGTTCACAATCGCTCTCTCCGAAGATTCTGGGATCGGATAGAGAGCGTTAGAGGCGACTTGACCAAGTTGGAAGACTGCGTTGAAGCAATTGGAGATGCAGAACACGTCTTTCACTTAGCGGCTTTTGTGGGAGGAGTAGGTCGGAACAAGGCACACCCGGCTGGAATGTACACGCCAAATATGCTGATGCAGACCAACATGCTCGAAGCCGCGCGCCTCAAGGATGTGGAGCACTACCTGTACACGAGCAGCGTCTGCCTCTATCCTGGCCATATCTCATTGATGAGCGAAGACAAAGCTTGGGAGGGCCCGCCAGAGGCAACCAACGCATCGTACGGATGGGTCAAGAGAATGGGGGAACTCCAATGTCAAGCCTACGCCGAGGAATACGGCATGAAGATCGCCGTTGTGAGGCCTACCAACGCCTACGGCCCGTATGACAACTTCGACTTGGAAGCGTCTCATGTGATTCCAGCCTTGGTCAGGAAGGCCGTGGAGAAGCAGGATCCCTATTTTATCTGGGGTACAGGCGAAGTCTCAAGAGACTTCATCCACGCGCGAGATATCTCAAAAGGCATGATGCTCGCCCTAGAAAAGTACGATGTGGCCGATCCGCTCAACTTGGGGACAGGTCGTGAGATCAAGATTAAGGATCTAGCCCATCTCATCCTCAAACTCTCGGGCTATAAGAACGCTAAAGTCGTCTTCGACAAAGCGCGGCCGCTGGGCCAGCTTGGCAGGAGAGTTGACACTCGGAAGGCGAGGGAGAAGATTGGATTTGAGGCACAGATAACCCTGGAAGAGGGATTGAAAGAGACCATAAACTGGTACAGAGAGACCCTAACTTGAAGACTTCGCTCATAATCTTCACACGTAACGAAATGGAAGGTCTCAGAGCAATCTTCCCCAAGATCCCTTTCAATGTCGTTGACGAAGTTCTGGCCGTAGACGGCCATTCAACTGACGGCACTGTTCAGTATCTCAAGGACAAAGGCATCAAAGTCATAAGGCAAGAAAAGATGGGAAGAGGAAACGCTATGATCGAGGGAGTTAGACAGACCTCAGGCGACATCGTAATTTTCCTGAGCAGTGATGGGAACGAAGATCCAGCCGACATTCCAAAATTGGTCGAGAAGTTAAACGATCATGATGTCGCGGTTGCCTCACGCTTCATAAAGGAGGGTCACAGCGATGACTCTGACGACCCTTTGCTGATCAGGAAATTCGGGAACAAATTCTTCACTTTCTTGGTCAATCTGATCTGGGGAGCCAATGTAACGGATTCCACGAACGGTTTGAGGTCAATCTGGAGGTCTGCTTGGGTTAAGCTCGGTATAGACTCACCCTATCACGAGGCTGAGTTTCAGATGACGATTCGTGCAGCAAAACTTGGCATGAAGATTGGAGAGATTCCGACAGTTGAAGGGCCAAGAATTGGAGGAAGACGATACGCAAGCACAAGGAAGATGGCGTGGACCTTCGCGAAATTCCTTCTACAAGAGATATGGATCGGCGACAGATTTCAGACGCAGACCAATGATATGAAGCGTAATGTCCGGAGGCACTACGATCAGATCGCATCTATCTACGAGCGAAGAAAGCGCGAGTTCTACATGCGCATGATAAGAGAATCGATCGAGCGACTGGAAGGCCGCCGAATAGCTGATCTGGGGTGCGGTACTGGGCTAGCTTTGTCATGGTTCAGTGGAGACAGGGTTGGTGTCGATTTCTCAAGAGAACTCTTGGGTCTAGCACACGAAGGCCCTGACTACATTCTTGCCGATATAGAGTCTGTTCCCTTTCGAAGTGAATGTTTTGACTTGATTCTATGCCTTGATGTTGTAGAGCACTTGCCTTCACTCAGGGTTGCTGAAGAGGCACACAGAATCTTGATGGGAAAGGGCGTCTTCCTTCTTAGTACCGCTGACAAGAAGTACGGACTGATGCTGGAAGCTCTGGAGAAGTTGGGCTTGAAACTTCCGGAGGGCCCTCACAAGTGGAGAAGTCGGGAAGAGATTATCAGAAAGATGTCAAGTCTAGGTTTCTCGTGCACACGATGGTCCAAGGTCCCCGTCAGCTTTTACAAGTGCATGAAGAGCTAGATTTATATCAAGTGTCGATGGGCAGTTCGCCTGGTGGTAGCATTTGAAGATTAGCTTTCTTTTTTGGCGTGCAGTCAGCTACTTCCGTCTCGGCTTTTCATACTATATCGGCTTTGCATTGACAGTTGCGAATTTCATAATGATATCGTACTACTTGATGATGGAGCGGATACCGTTTTTGAAGCAAGTGTTCCCGCATTTTGCCTACTTTATTCTGGTACTGGTCCTTATCATAACTCCGATGGGTATTTCTTTTGGATACCTTCACGCAAGGAGAACCGAGGCTATGGCGGCTGACAGCTATGTGGCCACTAGAGCAAATCCACTTACTATAGTGCCAAACTGTATTTTCTACAAAGAATTTATGAGAGTTGAGGAGAAACTTGGTCTTGAACCGAGTGAAGAGCTGCGAAGGCTATGGGAATTCTATCAGAGAGAAGCAAGACAGCAAAAGTGGCGTCCCTAAACCATTCAGATTTCTACGCAGTAGCCGCTGGCTTGCGTAGCACTCTAATCGTGCACCCTGTAAGAGCCATCGCTGAGCGAGCAGGTAACAAGATGTCAGCAGCCGTTCTGACAAGTTCTACCACATGCACGTGCGGAGACGCTCCTAGTGACATGAATCTGGTGGTTATGATGAGTAGAAATGCCGCCAAAACTTAGGGAGGGTTAAGGGAGTTCACCTTGTCTGGGGATTGGTTTGACTATTTCAAGCGTCAGGGAATAGATAACTTCCCGCTATTCGTCTACAATTACTATACCTTCAGGCAGCCCACTGTCAGCTACATCAAGAAGCATGTCCCCGAGGGTGGATCCATAATAGATCTAGGTTGTGGAAGCGGTCTCTTAGCTATCTTGCTTTCTTCTATGGGGTATGAAGTCTTAGGAATAGACAATGACCCTAGGATCGTCGATATGGCAAGACGTAACAATGAGAGGCTCGGAGGCCGCGCCAGGATAGAGCTTATGGATCTCTTTGAAGCACCTCAACGTCTAGAAAATAGGTTCGACTTAGCCTACGGTGAAGGTATCATAGAACACTTCAGAGGGTCAAGGCATAGGGATGCTGTCAAGGCCTTCGGAAAGCTTTCCAGAAAGGTAATCATAATTGTGCCGACTCCCGATGATCCATTGGTGACGGATCAGAATACCTACACTTTCAGGGAGCTGGAAGACTTATGTCGTTCTGTGGGTTTGATTCCGATTGACAAGTTTGCCATCGGTACGGGGCTCATAAAATGGTCTAGACTACTCCTGCCTCCTATGGTTCTGAAGAGGCTGCTTGGACGGTTGGTAAAATGCGAGAACATAGGGATAGTTTGCAGAAGCCCGCGATATACCTAACATTTGACTTGGAGAGAGATTGGCTTAGAACGGGATACCTTAGTCCCCCGTCCTTCGAAGGTGTCAATCACAATGTACCACGCATACTAGACAAGATGCGGGAGCATCACGCAGCTGGGACATTCTTCCTAACGCCTGAAGTAATGGAGAACTGCGAAGGGTTGGTCAGAGAGATTCAGAGGAGGCATGCTGTCGGTCTACACTCGCACGCTTACTATCAGCGTGAGTTTAGAGGTTGGGAGAAAGACGGAGACTCCTTCAGGAATTACACGCCTGACGAGAAGAGGCAGATGGCACTCCGAGACATAGAGCGGCATCACGATTACCTAGGCGACCTAGAATTGTTCAGGATCGGAAGGCTGGAGCCGGATCAGACGGTATTGAAAGTGATTAGCGAAGCAGGATGCTTATACGACTCATCATATCACGTCAGAAGCTACGATCTACTCCAAAAGCTGTGGGTGGCACTATTCTATGAATTTCAGGAGATACCTGTGAACTTTCATCTTTATGGATTGCAGCGCCGTCATCTGGAGAGAGATCAGTCGGTAATCCTAGTACACCCATTAACTCCTCCGGGAAAGACCGATCTAGAGGTCTACGACGAGGAGAACCTGATACGGATAATCGACACATCCTCTCAGTACTGTGAGCTCAAAGATCTGATGAGGTATTTCAAGGAACAGCTAGGGAAAGCGGGCACTCAGCGTGAGGTCGCGGATCTGTCAAAGGGCCTCTAGTCGGAACTACAGGACAGCGGTGCTAACACTTGCCGTGCGAGGCGAAAGTGTGTTCCCCCAGTGTGCTTTTATGTCCAAGGTGTCTGAGTACTGCTGAAATCCAGAGGATGCGGCATGTCAGTTACGGCGAGAAGGCTACTTGCAGCGATCAATAACCCGAAGAGAGCTGCAAGATACATCCGTTATGAACGGAAACGAATTATGCAACGTTATTCTTTGGATGTAAACCTTGGTTGGCTGATGCCACCTCAAGAGGTTTTCCTGAACGTGAGTTCCAACTGTAATTTCAAATGCGTAATGTGTGATATTGGAACGAGAAATGCGGCATCAAACCTAGGAAGCAAATATCATGAGAGAAAGCACCAATTATCGCTGCAAGAATGGAAAAGGGTGATTGACAGACTCGTACACATTAAACCGTCAATTCAACTAACAGCAGCTGAACCATTATTATACGAGTCCTTTCTACCTTTAGTCGAGTACATAAAGCAAAAGGGGCTTCCCCTATCAATCACTACAAACGGTTGGCTATTGAAGCAATACCTCGAGGCTCTTGTCAAATGCAATGTCGAAGGCATAGGAATTTCCATTGATGGCTTTGAGGAAACCCACGATTTCATGAGGGGTGTGAAGGGATCGTTCTCACGAATATTGGATTGTATCGATACCTTTCAGAGCTTAAGAAGGAAATATCCTAACAGTCGGACTCTGCTAAATAGTAACACGACGATAACCCCGTATAACTACGTGGAGATAAAGGAGCTATACTCCTTGCTAAGCTCAAAGGGCATCGCTCAAATGGGATTCGGGCACTTGTGGTTCAGAACTGTAGAGAGCTGCATCGCACACAATCGCTTGTTCAAGGATTATGTTGCAATGCCGACGAACTTGGATGTAGACATTAGGGATATTCCCATAGAGGAGGTGCTTGCCGTCATCGAATTTCTGGAGACGCGTCGCAATGTAAGACTTTACCCCAGATTCACTCGAGAGCAATTGGTGGAATACTATAAGTCGCCCAACAGAAGAATCAACGGATACTGTAAGGTGCCATGGAGACAGGTGGATATAATGTCTGATGGAGAAATCATACTAGGCACTCAATGTTTCGCGACGAGAAATATTGGAAATATTCTGTCAGATAATCTGCTAGAATTATGGCGACGTAGCGAAGTCTTCCGCAGATTGAGAAAATTGCTCAGAGAAAACAACGGATACTTGCCGGGGTGTTCCCGGTGCTGTTGTCTCTACAAGTATGATTAGGAGCAACACAATCAAGGCCAGCTGGGGAGGCGAGCGTGTTGGTGTGACAAAATGAAAATTGAATATAAACGGAGGGAAATGGAAATCTATCGTAGGGTGGCACCTTACTATGATGATCAGTCGGAGGCTAATCGACGTGGCAACGAGGTCAAACGTAAGGTAATCTACGACCTCATATCAAAATGCGGGGGTGCTGTTGTGCTGGACCTAGGTTGCGGTACCGGCGTATATTTCGATGTCCTTGTGGGTTGTGAAAGAGTGGTAGGAATAGATATGTCTGAGGAAATGCTTCTAGCAGCAAGGCCTAGGACTAAAGCGAAGAACATAGATCTCATAAGGGCAGATATCTTCAACCTGCCGTTTCAACAAGATAAGGCTAGATTCGACATAGTGATTTCAACCGGCGTGTTAGGAGTCCATGTACCCTTAACAAAAGGGCTTCTTTTGAACATCCGTGCTGTGCTTAAGAGCCCTGGATGGTTGCTGTTCACTACAAATGTAATGCGTAGGCATTGGAGGGCGGTGATTAAACGTAAGCTATATGAACTTCTAAGAGCGAAAGAATTCGACTCACCACTCTTTCGACTATTGGGATGGAGTTTTCCGTTTCAACCATACGCTGAAATCCGCTGTTTGCTTGTGATTAAACTGAAAAGGTCCGGATTTGTTCTCGAGAGAATCGAGAGAGTTATGTTCGCAGCGGAACAGTACATGGTGACAGCCAGAACAGGGAGGTAACCAGCGCAGGCGGTCTAGTCGTTCCTTATATACGGATGTTACGGAACGCTTAGGAGAGGGGGGTCAATACGGGACGATCGAGGGCAATCGGTAGACCATCTAGTACATTTTTCCGCGTCTACCTTCTTTCCACTTTATCGTTGTGCAACATCAGACTCTCCTAGCTGCTGCGTATGCTGTTGTCCAACTGTGTAATTCCTGTCTGTTATCTACGTCGGCTACTTCTCGATTGACTCAGTACACTTGTGAGCTGGGAATTTATAAACCTCTATGTGAATGAACCAAAAGCGGGTCCGAGTATTCGTGAAGAGGCCATGACGGAAGCCTATCCGGAGAGCGAGGTTGAGAAGAAACTTATCGAGATGGTCTTAAGAGAATACGGTACGGTGCCTGCTTACCAGCGCAGTTTCATAGACATTCATAAGAACGAGGATTACTTCAGAAATGTCTTCGAAGAGATATCTCTCGATCTAAGGATGCTGGAGAGATCGGTGTGTGGCCCGTTGCTTGATGTAGGAAGCGGATGCGGTGCGTTCATATGGGTTTGCAGAAGCAGCGGTGTGGAAGCTTTCGGGTTGGAGCCGGATCTGGATAAGATAGAGATAGCGAAGACCATTGGCTTGGGAGGACTTGTTGTGCGTGGAGTAGGAGAGCACTTGCCTTTCAAAGACAAAGCGTTCGAACTTTTGACTTCTATGAGCGTGATCGAACATGTACGCGAACCAGCCCAAGTCATAGGAGAGTCACTGAGAGTCATTTCGGGAAAAGGCGCATTTCATCTGAGTGCGCCAGACTACTCACACTGTTTCCACGAAGGCCACTTCGATGTGTTTTGGCTACCTCTTCTTCCCAAGACTATCGCCAAGCTTTACCTGAGGCTGATGCGGCGGCCAAACAGAGAGTACATCAGTACTATTCAGTACGTAACTGGGAGAGGCATCAGAAAGGCGATCCAAAGACATGGGGGAAAGTTTACGGATCTGAGACGCCTGAGAATATCTTACATGAATCAAACACGGAGACAGTGGCTGACCAAGAAAGTAGAGAAACCCGAACTCATCAAGACGAGGGCCCTCAGGGAGATCGTTCACGTTCTGGGGATGGCTGGATTGACGAGAGAATCAGTTGTTGAACTATGCTCTTTCTTCTACCCCGTCTTGTCTCTTGCAAGAAAGATGAGCCTGTCAGCTTCTGTAAGGTACCTAATTGAAAGGAAATAGCCACACCGAAGGCAAGGGCATAAGCCGCGCTACGATTTCTCAGCGAACTCAAGAGTCGACAGATGGCAGACAAACTGTTCGCTACCGGCCGGTTTGACAGGTTTCAGATTACGTTCGCGAAAGTTGAAACTCTGATAATGAAAGAGCGACATAATAGGCGTTGCAGAAATAGAAGGATAGTCACTCCAACGTAGAGCCTTGTCAAGATGCCCAGCTATCGACGTCGGCATACAGAATTACCCAGTTGCGACCTTTTTCATGTATTCAAAGAGGTCTTTCGAGATTCTGCTCAATGAGAAGTTTTCTTCAACGAAATATCTGCAGCGGGTTCCAATAGATTCTCGTTCCTCTGGATGGTCTAGTAGATCTTGTATCTTTGTCATCCAATTCCTCGTATCGCCGTCTTTCACGAGAAAGCGTTTATCGCACATTATCTCAGGTACGCCTCCAACATCGGTAGCTACGACGGCTTTCTTCATCAGTTGCGCCTCCATCACTGTAAGTGGGCAGGCATCCTGACCTGAGGGATGAACATAGATGTCGCCTTCCTTGAGAAACGCTCTGACACCGTCAGGATAGCGCAGACGCCCCACGAACTTCACGTTTCTCGGAGGGCCTTGCGACAAGACCTGACCTAGATACGGACCCGAACCGGCCACATAAAAATTGACCTGAGGCATCACACGGGCAACGTCAAGAAAACGTATTAAGCCCAGAACCTTGGGCCAGATATTGAAATCAAAGACCGAGATGACTGCTGGATGGTCTAATTTCATTTCGTCTCTATCTTCTTCCTCTCTCCAAATCTCCGGTTCGATTGGCTGGTACATAACTTTGATTCTTTTCTTGGGTCGGTGATGCTTCACGGTCGTAGCGAGCCAATTGCATATCGGAAGAATTGTATGAGCGAAATCTATGCCTCTTTCGATCACAAACCTAACCCACATCGTCACGAGTTTAGCTGGAAGGCTCTTTCGTCTGGCGCGTATGTGATATAGGTACGCGAACTCGCTCCAGAAGTCTCCGCGCATATGAGCTAGGATCTTGCAACCTGCAAGTCTCGACGCCCAAGAGTCGTAGTGGTACACGTCAGTAAAAACCACATCCGCCTGAAAGTCAATTATTCTCGTGAAGAGTTCGGTGGAAGGCAGAAATGTGAAACGCGGGGTCAAGTAAGTATACTGACTGAATCGCAGGACCTTCGTCTCGGCTCCATACTTCCTTATGGACTCTGCTAACCTCCCGATATGAAAGAGCTTCGAATCTTGTGCAACGAAGAGAACCCGCAAACCTAGTCACCCAAGAGGGAAGGCTACGTGATAGCAAGCTATGGACCGGGCAGTGTCATAATTAGTGTTCGAGCAGAAGGCTAGCGGTAAGGTTGTGATAGTGATCCCCCAACCGACTCATTAAATCCTAGGCAGATCGTTGCGGAACTTCCTAGAAGGTCACAGGCATAGGCGGAGTAGTCCTCTTATGACGGGAGCGCTCGAAGCGTTGCTGTACTGCCTCGGCTACAGCTGGATGGATGCCGAGTTGTTTCACAATGTCATTGATATTCATTTTTGCGTCAAATAGTCCGTATAGAATCAAGTCCAAAATTGAATAGTCTACTGGAATTTCATCTGTTGCCCTCTGCCCGTTCCAGAGCCGAGGCGAGGCTGGCTTATCAACAATTCTTGATGCAAGGTTGAGATGCTTTGCAAGCTTCCTCACCTGGCTCTTGTAAAGGTGACCGATCGGTAGAATGTCCGCGCCTCCGTCTCCATACTTGGTGAAGTAACCTATCAGAAGCTCAGACCGATCTCCGGTTCCAGCCACAAGATAGTTAAGAGAGTTGGCGAAGAAATAGCTGACAACCATTCGCATTCTAGCCAAGACGTTACCAACGGCGACTCGATCCCTCGCCGCTAGAGGAACAGTCTCTAGGAGCCTGTCGACAATCTGGCTCAGTGGTATCAAGTAGGTTCTTATGCCCAAATCTTCTGCAAGGGCTTTTGCATCAGCCTGATCCTCGGCCGGGGTAAACGCGGCTGGCATGAATAGCCCGAGCACTCTCTCCTTTCCCAGCGCTTTAGCACAAAGAGTGGTTACAACCGAACTGTCTACTCCACCACTCAGCCCTAGGACGACCCCCTTCGCCTTCGCTTCGGATACAACCGCTTCTATGAAACGGATAATGTCATCTTCGACCCTCTTGCAGTCTATCTTTCTTAGTTCTCTGTCCAGTTCAATCATTCCTATGGAGCCTCCCTCAATCGCTCTTCTCTCCGCTAACCAACCAGCCTCTATCTCCCGCCACGTGATATTCTATCCTCCGTTCTGAGAAGTCTATCCGTCTCCAAGTCTCCTCAACATTGTCCACGACAAGCTTGCATTTACCAAGATTCTCAAGAATCATCACGTCAGGAACGGCTTTGTAGGCCCGGTGTCCGGCCACTATAACGATCACATCGAACTCGCCCAATCCTTGAGGAAATGAGAAAGTCCCGGTACCTACAATCCGCCTTATCTCATCCTCTGAATAATAGGGATCGTGAACTTTCACCTCAATGCCCTCCTTTCTCAAGTGCGGAACGATCTTGAGCGTCGGGCTCAATGTGTGAACCTTCAAGTCACCCTTATATGCCAAACCCAATATCGCAACTCTCTTCGCGCCTCTCTTCGCCACGTACTCAGCAACCAACGTAGGCATCTGGTCATCTGTCTCAATGGCTGCTCTCAGTATAGACAAGAAATCGGGTTGTCTGCTGCCCGATAGCAAGTACCTAGAAGACAGTGGAATGCAATAGCCGCCAGTTCCAAAGCTTGGGTGATATGTGCCTATGTTCCATTTCGTTCCGACCAATCTTAGAACCTCGACCATATCCATGTCTGGAAAGGCTAGTGAGAGTTGGTTTGCTAGTGTTATCTCCACATGCCTGTAGGCGTTCTCAATGCTCTTGACTATTTCTGCGTGTCTGTGGTCTGGCGCCGGGATCAGTCTATCGCAAACTATTCCTAAGACATCCATCATTATTTCGGTGGTTCTTGGGGTTGTCCCCCCAACAATTCGGGGTAAGGTTTTGAGGTTTTTCTCCGGGCTGATGAACCAGTCCCTTCGAGGGGCCACCCCTATGTGGATATCTTCGCCAACTTTTAGCCCTCTTTGCTTGAGGATAGGTACGACGACCTCATCCGTTCTGTTTGGCGTTAAGGTTGATTCTATCACAACGAGTGGCGCCTCCTCCATCTTGATGTCAGCTATCGTAGCTATCTTCCTAGTCACGTCTACTAGGGCGTCGTCCCAAGGTTTGTCATCCTTCTCAGTTGGAACAGCTATCATGTGGACTGCAACCTCCTCGTTGATGAGTTCTTTCCAGCTGGTTGTGGCTCGTATCATTCCAGATTTCACAAGATGCGCCACAGGGTAACCGAGCCAGTACTCCATGTTTGGGATTGGAACTCGGCCTGCGTTGATTGCATCGACCACAGATTGGACCACATCAGTACCGAGGCAAACGACTCCGTTAGTAGCAAAGTTTGCCATCGTTGAGAAACCTATGTATCCAGTGCCCCAAACGCCGACCTTCCTATCCCCGCTCAACAGCTTCTTACTTAGCAAACCCATTGTACGGCCACCGTAGGCATCCCAAGTAGGCAGGTGCAGACTATAACATTTCTTGTAGGAATTGCAGAGAAACAACTATCATTTCTGGGCCGAAGAGCGAGCCTTCGTCGGTGTTTCTTCTTCGTTCTTGCGGACGAGTTCGTGGACAAAGTCTCCCAACATCACGTTGGGTTGGTAGCCAAGCATTCTGCTAGCTTTTCCGATGTCAGCGCAGCTGTGCCTGACGTCACCAGGTCTAGGCGGAGAATGGATCGGACGTAGATTCTCCTTTCCGCTTGCTTCAATAATCATATCTGCCAGTTTACTTATACACGTTCTGAGGCCCGTACCTATGTTGAAGACTTCTCCGGCTACATTCTTCACAGTCATTGCAAGTATGTTCGCATTAACAACATCGTAAACGCTTACGAAGTCTCTTGTTTGCCCCCCGTCTCCAAAGATGATCGGTGGTTGACCCCGTAGCATACGTCTCACAAATGCTGTTATGACTCCGCCATACGGGCCGTAGCCCTGTCGCGGGCCATATACATTGAAGTATCTCAGGCTAACCGCCTCCAGCTTCCCGAGTTCATCGAAGGTTAGACAGTACTTCTCAGCTGCGAGCTTTGACACAGCGTACGGTGACAAGGGCCGTGGAACAGAATCCTCCTTGATCCGTTGTCTTCCTTGTTCTCCGTAAATGGAGGAGGAGGATGCATAGATGAGCCTCCGCACTCCGTGTCTAGCGCTTGTCTCAAGTAGCCTCAAAGTTCCTGTCGTGTTCACTTCATTCGTGAGAACTGGGTCTGCTATTGATTTGGGCACACTAGCTATCGCTGCTTCATGAAAGACTATTTCAACCCCCTTCAAGGCCCTTTTGAGTACAGACGGGCTAGTTAGGTCGCCCTTCATGAAATGAAAACCCTTTCTTCCCAGATGCCTTCTGATATTCTCTAAACGCCCTGTCGACAAGTTGTCAAGAACTCGGACCTCGTAGCCGTATGCAATCAGTCTATCGACAATGTGGCTTCCTATGAAGCCCGCGCCGCCAGTCACTAGAACCGATCTATGCTTGCGAACCAAGATCTTAAGCACCTGACCCTATTCTAACTCAAGCCATGTTGATGATATGCATAACTAGTTTCGTCGCTCTCGTTGTCTTGCCCTCGTCCTTTCTGCAGAGATCGCACGTCTACACAGCGTAGATATCAGGGTTCTTGTCCTAGCGTGCCGTATAAGCCCTACCGCCCCAGATGCCGAGCCAGGGCGACAATTCACAAAGCATGCTATTGCATTCTTCAACCGAGATCCCATGACCATCACGATTCTCCCTTCGTATGTGCGCTTCGCGCGTGACTCAGAAATCATGCGAAACAAGGGATTTTGTCCTCGCTTAGGAAATTATAAAAGCGGCAGTACCTAATCCTGTCTGATGAGTCGTGGCGTCAGCAGGCTTCGACGAACCCTTGGTTTGGGCACTAGTGGGATTTGGCATGGTTCTCTGCATATTTACCTTACTCTTGATGGTGGCATCCTCCGTCGTCGTCCAGTTCTCCTAGTCAGCCTGTATCCTACGATCCGGCCGAGCTCTCGGTGTGTCAACACTGATCCGGCTGACAGACGACGCTGAGAAACTGGAACTGGTTGCAGGCCTAGGAAGAAATCCCTATCGAATCCTCACGGAGCCTAACAGAATGCGTCGCATTAAGGTGGCGCTTCCCCTCCTTCTGGAACGAGCGATAGAGCAAAACCGGATCCACCGAGCACTCTATGCCTGCATACCATGGGCACTTGACCGTCAATCTGCACGCCCAACGTGATATTGTTCTCTCTTGATCGCCGGATCTCAACCGTTGCCTTGCATGATTTGTTCTTCAAAAAGTAGCCGATTGAACGCCATTCTCCCAGACCATCATTCTCTCGCTGCAGCTATCTTACCCCTCAGCTTCACTGTCGACTCAGTTAGGCAACTAGGATCATCATTCAACAGATGCCTTTCGCATCTACGAAACCTAGTTATCCAAGCGCCCTCCCCTAAACGGCTAGTTTGAGGAAACCTCCATTGAGTGAACTATACGGCGAGGATATGCGTTCTCTCTTTGAGCCTGGAAGCGTAGCTGTGATCGGCGCATCCAGGAATCCGGCGAAGTTTGGGCACGTTCAGCTCAGGAACCTTGTGGAGCTGGGCTTTCAAGGCGAAGTCTACCCAGTCAACCCGAATGCTGATCACGTCCTCGGCTTGAAGGCGTATCGATCCGTACGCGAAGTGCCTGCACCTATAGACTTGGCGATCATTACGATTCCTGCACCCAGGGTTCCAGAAGCCATCGAGGACTGTGCGGAGAAAGGAGTGAAGGTCGCGGTGATAACATCTTCCGGCTTTAGCGAGGTTGGCGGTGAGGGCGAGGAGATGGAGCGCCTAATCGTTCAAACTGCTAAGAAGGCTGGGATGCGGATCGTTGGGCCAAACACGACTGGAGTCGTGAACACGGCGAACAATTTCACGACGAGCTTCATCTCGCTTCCGAAGCTTAGGCGAGGGCCGGTAGCCTTCATAGCGCAGACAGGGCTCTTTGCAGCCGCTTCGCTGTGGCATATGCTCACCTCTGAGCGCTTCGGAGTGAGCAAGGTGGCTGGCCTGGGCAATAAGGCAGATGTCAACGACCAAGATGTCTTACAGTACCTAACCAACGACCCTGAGACTCGAGCCATCGCGATCTACATGGAGGGCGTCAAGAATGGGCGAGGCTTCGTGAAGGTCGCACGAGAGGTCTCGAAACGTAAACCGATAATTCTGCTCAAAGGCGCCTGTACGTCTGCGGGAGCAAAGGCTGCGGCCTCACACACAGCCTCCGTTGCAGTGAGGGATGATGTCTTCGAAGCTGCCTGCCGGAGCGCCGGCATCCTTAGGGCGAGAAGCTTCGAGGAGATGATGGACCTCGCGAAGATCTTCGCATACCAGCCGCCTTCGAGAGGGCGTAGGCTGGCGGTCGTAACCTTCACAGGCGCCGGAGGGGTCATGGCTTCAGATCGAGCCGCACAGGAGGGCCTAGAGCTAACCGAGCTATCGCCGGAGACCATAAACTGCCTCCAAGGCAAGATGCCTCCTTGGGCCCGAGCCGGAAACCCAATAGACGCGGAGCCCCTCTTCGAGACCCTCGGCCCTGACGCCTCATTGAGATTTGCGTTGGACGCAATCGCCAAGGATGCGAACGTGGACTTAGTGGCCTTCTTCCTAGTTGCGCTTCCTCAATTCCAATTCGACCTGACGCGCACAGTTGCCGAGATCAAGGAGAACCTCGCCGCAGCCAACAAGCCTGTAGCAGTTCACATAACGGGCGCAAGGGAGCTTGTAACGGAAGCGACAACTCTTCTCGAAGAGAACCAGATCCCAGTCTACCCTTCGATTGAGCGAGCCGTCTCATCTCTAGCCGCCATCTACAGATATGCCTCGCACCGCCATGCCAGCAGGGAGCTTTGAGTCTAGCGGAAGAAGCCAGCCGAAAGACAACATGCACGTTTGCTCACAAGAGTATCCATACATTGTTATACGTCATTCCTGTTTTGGAAAAAGTGACCAGATATGACCAAACTGGGAGCAGACCAACGGGCAGGATTCAAGAAGATGGGCGTCGTCGAAGGGTACGACAAGTGGGCTTCAACATATGACCAAGGTCCCAATCCTCTCATCGCCTTGGAAGAAGGGGTGACTTTGGAATTCATTGGGAATGTCAAAGGTCAACGTGTGCTTGACTTGGGTTGTGGCACTGGCCGCTACTGCGTGCTCCTTGCCGAGCGGGGAGCCAGTGTAACGGGGATTGACTGCTCCTCGGAAATGCTGAGGCACGCTAAGCGAAAAACTAGCCCTAGCTATCAAATTGAACTATATCAAGGGACAATCGAAAAGATTCGGTTCCCCAGCGAACACTTCGACCTCGTCGTCTCCGCTTTGACTTTGGGGCACCTTCCCGAATTGGAACCCACGTTCGCAGAAGCTGTTCGCGTCCTCAAGAGAGATGGTCGGATAGTTATTTCAGATGTTCATCCATACTGGCCTGTCTCCGGCCACGACTATACCGAATTCTTTGACGAAACCGGTCAGGAATATCGCATCCCTATTCATCCACATCTTGTTGAGGAGTACTGGCACCTTTGCAGGAAGTATGGTTTACATCTTGAAGATATTCGAGAGCCGAAGATCAACGGCTCGCTAATTGAACGATTCTCATCCTTGAAAGACTATGACGGCGTACCTTTGGCCATAGTCTTCAAGATGACTTCAGGCTGAGAATGGGTCGGCCTGATGGTCTTTTCCGTCTGTTCGTGGAAGGCTTTAAGGTCACCTCCGCTTCCTTGGATAAAGGCTGATGACCAATGGTCGACCTGATTAGAGCAGGCATCATCGGGGCCACGGGTTACACGGGGGCTACTATGCTTGAGGTCCTGATCCGGCATCCAAATGTTCAACTGCAGTTTGCGACAACACGACAACCAGACCTAGCCGGAAAAGATGTGCACTTGGAGCATCCGAACCTCCTTGATCTCACGGAGCTGAAATTCACGCTCTACGATCCTGCGCGCTCCGCCTTCTCCGAGGCGAACAAGGCTGTGCTCAAACAGGCCCGAGATAGCGACGTAACCTTCATCTGCGTCCCCTCCGGGGCCAGCGTCAACATTTCAAGAGACCTTGTTGGCTACAGCACGAAGCTTATCG
>Ga0315312_1001139_pt1 | contig 22506 bp, 28 predicted proteins | sample TDP7_MG_FD_203629 | JGI IMG/M metagenome (GOLD analysis project Ga0315312, IMG submission 203629) | Freshwater sediment microbial communities from Lake Towuti, South Sulawesi, Indonesia - TDP7 | ecosystem: Environmental > Aquatic > Freshwater > Lake > Sediment | place: Indonesia: South Sulawesi... | reverse complement strand
CCAATACCCTCGTAATCGCTGAAGTCAACGTCGTCTTCCCATGATCCACATGCCCAATCGTCCCCACATTCACATGCGGCTTCGTCCTCTCAAACTTCGGCTTCGACATGGCTCAAACCCTCCTTATGAACATCATTGAAAACTGTAAATTGCCCCTCAGGCCACCCTCTTCAGTTCAGAAAGGATCCCTTCACTTACAGATTGGGGCACAGGACTGTAATGGGAAAATTGCATCGTAAAGGTTGCCCTTCCTTGAGTGAGGGACCGGAGATCGGTTGCATATCCGAACATATTGGCAAGGGGAACTTCTCCAGCGATCACACTGGTTCCCCTTCGATACTCCACTCGAGTCGTTCTGCCCCTTCTGGCATTCAGATTACTCACCACCTGACCGACAAACTCCTCTGGAGTGATAATTTCGATGGACATCAAAGGTTCAAGAAGGATTGGGTTGGCCCGACGAGCCCCTTCCTTGAAGCCTATCGACCCAGCAATCTTAAAGGCCATTTCTGAGGAGTCGACTTCATGGTATGAACCATCGATGAGGGTGGCCATGATATCGACCATGGGGTATCCGGCCAACACTCCCTTCTCCATCGCTTCCATCACTCCCTTTTCAACCGCTGGGATGTATTCCCTGGGGATCGTTCCGCCCACGATCCGATTGACAAATTCAAACCCCTTCCCGGGATCTTGAGGTTCTAGAATTAGCCAGACATGACCGTACTGACCTCTTCCGCCTGACTGACGGACGAACCGGCCCTCGGACTTGACCATCTTCGTAATCGTCTCTCGATAAGCCACTTGGGGTGTTCCCACTTTGGCCCCTACGTTGAATTCTCTTAAAAGCCGATCGACGATAATCTCGAGATGGAGTTCACCCATGCCGGAGATGATCGTTTGACCTGTTTCTTCATCCGTCTTCATTCTAAACGAAGGATCTTCCAACGCCAGTCTTCGGAGGGACGTCCCCAACTTTTCAAGATCCCCTTTCGTGGTCGGTTCAATGGCAATGGAGATGACCGGTTCAGGGAAATTTATCGATTCGAGGATGACCGGTTGCTTTTCACTGCAGATGGTATCTCCGGTTGTAGTATGTTTCAGGCCCACTGCGGCGAAGATATCACCCGCAGAGACTTCTTGAATCTCCTCCCGCTTATTGGCATGCATCTTAACGAGGCGTCCAATCCGTTCCTGTTTTCCTTTGGTTGGATTGAAGACCGTATCACCCGATTTGAGAGTTCCAGAGTAGATTCGAAAGAAAGTGAGCTGCCCCGTATAGGGATCGCTCATAATCTTGAAGGCCAAGGCCGAGAGGGGATGTCCATTTGACGCAGAGAGGATTAATTCCTGACCCCGAAGGTCGACGCCTTTAACAGGCGGAATGTCCAAGGGCGAGGGGAGATAATCGATGATGGCATCGAGCAGAGGTTGAACGCCTTTATTGCGGAATGCGGAGCCACAGAGAATAGGGGTTCCTCTTAACTGAAGCGTTGCTTCCCTCACAGCTCGTTTTAATTCGGATTCAGAAATCTCTCTACCCTCAACAAACTTCTCCATCAATTCTTCATTCCACTCTGCCAATCTCTCAATAAGAATCTCTCTTGCCTTGAAGGCCTCTTTTATATGGGTGTCTGGAATATCGACGATGTCAAAATGGGTACCAAGACTGTGACGATCATAGACGATCGCCTTCATGGAGATGAGATCAATAATCCCTTGAAAATCTTCTTCCTTTCCCAAAGGGAATTGGAGGGGTAGGGGGGTCGTTTTGAGACGATCGACCATCATTTGAAGACATCCTTCATAGTCTGCACCTCTTCGGTCCATCTTGTTGACAAAGGCGATCCTTGGGGTTCGATACTGGTCGGCCTGCTTCCAAACCGTTTCTGATTGGGGCTCCACTCCTCCAACCGAGCAGAAGATCGCAATGGCTCCATCCAGGACGCGGAGGGATCGCTCCACTTCGATCGTGAAGTCCACATGGCCAGGGGTATCGATGATATTGATCCGGTGGTCTTTCCAGAAGCAGGTGGTGGCAGCAGAGGTGATGGTAATCCCTCTCTCCTTCTCCTGCTCCATCCAATCCATGGTGGCCGAACCTTCATCCACCTCGCCCATCCTGTGGGTAACGCCGGTATAGTAGAGAATCCGTTCTGTGGTGGTCGTCTTCCCCGCATCGATGTGGGCCATAATGCCAATGTTTCGAGTCTGTTCCTTCATGAATAGATTTGACACCGATTTACCTCTTCGAATTACCACCGATAATGGGCAAAGGCCTTATTGGCCTCAGCCATCTTATGGGTATCCTCCTTCTTTTTAATCGCAGCCCCTCGGTGATTGGCTGCATCGATCAACTCTGCTGAAAGCCTTTCCTGCATTGTCTTTTCTGATCGCTGTTTTGCAAAGCCGATAATCCATCGGATGGCCAAAGCCACCTTTCTTTCTGGCCTCACCTCCACCGGCACTTGATAGGTTGCACCGCCGACCCTCCTGGGTCTTACCTCAATCAAAGGTTTCACGTTATCCATGGCTTGGTTAAAAGTTTTGATTGGATCTGAATGAGTCCGATCTTTGATGATGTCGAGGGCCCGATAAAAGATTCTTTCGGCCACACTCTTCTTTCCACGGCGCATGATCCCATTGATGAATTTGGCGGTCAGGGTCTCATGGTATTTTGGATCTGGTAAAATTTCCCTTTTCTTCACTTCTCTTCTTCTGGGCATGATAGCTCCTTTTTTCTTTTTTAAATGGTTCTGAAAGAGAAGTATGATTTACTTAGGTTTTTTGGCCCCGTATTTGGAGCGGCTCTGTTTTCGGTCTTGAACGCCTACGGTATCCAAGGTGCCGCGGATGATATGGTAGCGAACGCCTGGAAGGTCTTTCACCCTCCCTCCTCGAATGAGAACAACCGAGTGTTCTTGGAGGTTATGGCCAATCCCTGGGATATATGTAGTGACTTCGATCCCATTCGTTAATCTCACCCGGGCAACCTTTCGAAGGGCAGAATTGGGCTTCTTAGGCGTGGTGGTATAAACCCGAATACATACCCCCCTCTTTTGAGGAGATCCCGTGAGAGCAGGGGCGGAAGTCTTGCTTTTTACACCTCTCCTTGCCTCTCGAACCAATTGACTAATCGTAGGCATTACTTTCCCTCTCTAAGCAAAAATCAAATATTTCAATGAGTTAAAGAACAAAGACTCTTTAATAAGAATTTAGAAAAAAAACTTTTTAAATTTAATAGATTTTTTTCTATTTGTCAAATACTTTTTTAGTCGTTGTTACGTAAAAATCATTTGTGGACTATTTAAAGAAATAATATATTGAAAACATAGTACAATGCTATTTTATAAGCTGAAATGTAAGGTGATGTTTTTGTTAATTTTTATTAAAATCATGACTTTCAAGAAACGTAAGAATTTCACCTAAATAGGAATCTAGAAATGTCCACAAATACTTTCCCATATATCCACAAATGATTTTTACGTAACAATACTTTTTTAGTCGTTGTCATTTTCAAATTAAAATTGCACCGTTTTTGATAGATTTTAATTTTAAAAGTGCACTGCTTAATTTTGGTTTTTTTATGAGAACAATTGAAACATTCGCCGCCGGCTTTGTGGGAATGTGGGAAAGCCGTAGGCTTTTCCAAGTCATTGTGGGAAGTGTGGTAAAGTCGTAAGACTTTTCCATGCTTTCCACAATGACGTCATTTCCACAAAGCTTCTTTTGAAGGATATACATGGTCTAAAACTCTAAAGGAGGTTTAGACCATGTTCCAACTACACAAACGATTTACCTCAGATCAAGTAAAAGAGCTCTTAGAACGTTATTCAAAGAACGAAATCGAACGGAAGTATATCCAGGAAATTCTGGGAATCAGTAGAAGGCGATTTTTCATGCTCCTCAAGGAGTATAAAGAAAATCCTCAGCTCTTCACGATCGAATACCGGAGAACCACGCCTTCCCGAAGCATCTCTCCTAACATTGAACAGAATATCCTCAAGGAATTAGCCATCGAAAAGAAACTCATTGAGGACAAAGAAATCCCTTTAAGATCTTACAATTACAGCTATATCAAGAACCGTCTGGACAAGACCTACCATCAGAGAGTCTCCTTGAACACGATTATTGATCGTGCCAAAAAGCAGGGGTTCTATCTCAAAAAACCTCAAAAGACCGTCCATGACCGAGAGGTCTTAACCCATTATGTCGGAGAATTGATTCAACATGACGCCTCTTATCATCTGTCGTATCGACCGGCCCGAGAGAAATGGTATCTCATCACCTCCCTGGATGATTATAGTCGGCTCCTCCTTTATGCCGTTCTCGTCAAGACAGAAACCAGTTGGACCCATATCCTTGCCCTCCAGAGCGTCATCCTTCGCTATGGACTCCCTTACGCCTATTATGTGGACTCCCATCGGATCTTTTGATTTGTCCAGGAAAGAGATTCCTTCTGGAGAAAACATCATCTTCTGACCGATGAAGCCACCCCTCAAAAGAAACAGGTTCTGGAGGACTGCAATGTGAAGGTCATCCATTCCCTTTCGCCCCAAGCCAGTCGAAAAGACCCGACCACGGGAGGCAAGATTGAGAGACCCTATGGCTGGCTCCAAGACCGATTGATTCGAACCTGTGTCAGAGAGGATGTCACCGATATCCAACACGCCCAAAGGATCCTTAACCAAGAACTGTACCGATATAACCGCCACCAGGTTCACTCAACCACCCAGGAGATCCCTTATTTTCGTTTTCAAAGAGCTTTAAAAGAGAGACGGTCTCTCTTTAGAGAGTTTAAGATCAGGCCACCTTTCCAATCGGTTAAAGATATCTTCTGTCTCAGAATGGATAGAACCGTAGACCCTTATAGAAAAATCTCTATTAGCCCTCTACAATTCAAAGTCCACGCTGATCCAAGGAAACAGGTCAACCTGCGTATCTACCCCCTCAATGAGGAAATTTCTGAAATCCGATTCTGGTGCGAGGGCAAATTGATCGATGTCCAAAGAGCCAAAAATTCCGACTTCAAAGGTGTCCACTTTTAAAACTTAAACTGTCCAGTTTTAAATTTTATCTAACAATACTTTTTTAGCCGTTGTTGCATTGGGAGATGAGCCGCCATGGGTGAAATGGAGTTGTCTGTTCTTTCTGGCCGGCCAAATCAAGGGGGCCCAATACGAAATGAGATTACATTGCCCGGAAGCCCAGCTCTGTGGTCGGGGAGCTTCACATGTAGGGTAAGGCTTCAGCCGTTCGGCTGAGCGTTCGACTGAGCTCACGTCGAAGGCTCACGACGAAGCCTTCTCTTTAGCAACCTTAAAGGGTTGCCCTACAAAATATGTAATGCGTTTGTATTAAATATCTGTTCGATTCGAAAGAACAAGAAAAAAAAATGTATAGCTACGGAGAAGATATGTTTATCTTCTCATCGCTCTTCTTTTCAAACTCCTCTCGTTTTGCTTCAGCTACGATGGGGGCTAATCACGGTGTTTTTGCTAATGGACGATTGCACGATGGTATTTGAGTAAACCCCGCCCCCCGTGTTAAAACGCGGGGCTTTATGGGGTGCGGGGTAAAAATATTCAGGACCCGCTATATATCCACTTTAGAAATAAGGTATCTGCTCAATTCTTCAAACCGTTCCTTATTCTTATTGTAAAAAGGCAGTAACTTCTGATATTCCCTTACCTTATCCGTATCTTTTATCTCTTCAATTTGAATGTCCTCATGGAGCCACTTCTTAATATTATGGTATGCGCCGATAAAAATGATTCCTGTCTCACTATCCTCTAAGGTTTCATCTATTCTCTTAGCAATAAATTTATCTCTTTTATTTAAGAGTATATCTTTGACAAATTTATATTTAACAAATGCGGTTAATTTCTGGGGTATCGATTTTGCCTGCGTTATGGCAACTAACCTATCCCGTTCTTCCTTGACAAGCTTAAAATCTTCTGTCTTAACTAAAATGGCTCCTTTTTGGAGGAGCCTCGAAAGTAGCTCATAATTTTTACTTCCCGATTTCAAACCCTCTTCAACTATTCTCTGGCCTACCTCTCCTTCTGCCACTATACCATCCTGGTATATCTTAAAGCCAGATACCTTCATCGAATCAAAATACTTTATAATACCGGTCCAAAAACCTTCAACAGTCTTTTCGTGCTCCCTCCATAATTCTCCACCTAAATCCGCTATTCCCCTTTTAGTTACATCTTCTGCCAAAGAACCAATGTCAGCACTTGTATGGATAATAGGGACATATAAAAGCTTCCTTACCATAGCTCATTTCCTGATCGTTCTGATTGCTTCCTCAAAATGCTTTCTTGAAATCCTAAGTTCTGACTCCCAACTCCTGTCACCCCCTCCCTTGCCCTCCCCCCTCGAGGGGGAGGGGTGGGTGGGGGGGACTTTTGTCTCCCCGGCCTCGCTTCGCGAAGCGGGGCGGGCCTGACTTATATATTCCCTTATCCCCAGCATAGAGGCCTTCTTTGAGATAGCCTCTATATCTGAACCCACCAAGCCCTGGGTAGTTTTAGCCAGGGCTTCCAGATCAACATCATCAGCTAAAGGTTTCCCTCTGGTATGAATCTTAAAAATCTCCAACCTCGTCTTTTCATCAGGGATAGGTAGCTCAAGCTGAAAGTCGAATCTACCAGCTCTAAGTAGAGCCGCGTCGATGAGATCTGGCCTATTAGTAGCTGCGAGAACCACCACCCCCTTAAGCTCCTCTATCCCATCAAGTTCAGTTAGGAACTGGCTGATGACCCGCTCGGTGACATGAGAGTCGGCACTTGAGCCACGGATAGGGGTAATGGCATCTACCTCATCAAAGAAGATGATGCAAGGGCTGGCTTGTTTAGCCTTCTTAAATACCTCCCTGATACCCCTCTCCGATTCTCCCACCCATTTCGAGAGTAAAGCAGGGCCTTTAACCGAGATAAAGTTCACCCCGCTCTCATTGGCTACTGCTTTAGCCAGCAAGGTCTTCCCCGTGCCGGGAGCCCCGGTAAGAAGGATTCCTTTAGAAGGATTGGTATTAACGTGCCTGAATAGATCTTGATACTTGAGAGGCCACACAATGGTCTCCATAAGCACGCTTTTCGCCTCTTCAAGACCGCCTACATCGCTCCACTTTACATCAGGGATTTCAGTGAAAACTTCTCTTATCGCCGAGGGTTCGACCTCCTTTAATGCCTCTATGAAATCATCCATAGTTACTTCCAACTGCAAGAGCAGTTCATAAGGGATATAGTCGGCCTCAAACTCGATCTTGGGCATGATCTTTCTCAGAGTTATCATCGCCGCCTCTCGACAAAGCGCCTCCAGATCTGCCCCAACGAAGCCGTGGGTGATTTCAGCCAGTTTTTCCAGGTCAACATCAGAGGCTAAAGGCATCCCCCTGGTATGAATCTGAAGTATCTCCAGCCTTCCGTTCTTATCAGGGATACTTATCGATATCTCCCGATCAAATCTGCCCGGCCTTCTTAAAGCTGGATCAAGTACGTTAGGTATATTGGTAGCACCGATAACGACCACTTGTCCCCTCGATTTTAGGCCGTCCATTAGGGCCAGAAGCTGAGCTACAACCCTTCTTTCTACCTGCTGATCGCCTCTGACCTCCTCTCTTTTAGAAGCTATGGCATCGATCTCATCCATAAAAATTATCCCCGGGGCATTTTCGCTCGCTTTCTCAAAGATGGCTCTTAGATGCGCCTCCGATTCTCCGTAAAACTTATGAATGACCTCTGGTCCGGTTATATGGAAAAAGTTTGCATCAGTCTCATTGGCCACTGCTCTGGCGATCAGGGTTTTGCCACAACCTGGAGGACCATGTAAGAGGACGCCTTTGGGGGCCTCTACCCCCAATCTCTCAAAGACCTCAGGATATTTTAAGGGGAGCTCGATCATCTCCCTTATCCTTTGAATCTCTCGACGTAGCCCGCCAATATCTTCATAGGTAACCCCGACTCCTCCTTTTTCCGTAGCCCTCTCTCCCTTCACTCTTACGGTAGTAGTAGGTTGGATCACTACAACTCCCTTTGGGCTGGTATCAACCACAGAGAATTCCTGGTAGCGGGTACCGAAGAGGGTGACTCTTACCTTATCTCCCTGGGTCACTACTATTCCCTCAAGTAATCTCCCAATATACTTTGTATCCCCTTCCTTAATGGTTCCTCGAGCAGTTATCGGGGCCAGGACTACAGTATGGGCAGCTCTATAGTCCATCTTTTGAATTTGCGCCTTTTCGCCCAAACCTATCTGGGCATTTTCCCGGATAATGCCATCTATCTGGATAATACCCTTGCCTCGCTCCTCTATATAAGCAGGCATAACTTTGGCTTGAGTTGCCCTCTTGCCCATGATCTGGATAATGTCCCCTACCTCAACCCCAATCCTCGCCATATCTTTGGGGTCAATTCTGGCTATTCCTCTGCCTACATCTTTGGGGAGTGCCTCGGATACTTTGAGGATTAAGGTTTTATTCTCTACCTGCGCCATTTTCCACCCCTTAAATTTACCCCGCACCGATAAAGCCCCGCTTTTCCCCGGCCTCGCTCCGCCAGCCCCGCTATCGGGAGCATGGCCGGGGCGAAGCGGGGCGGGCAATACGGGGTGCGGGGTTTACTTCCTTTTTAGCAGTTTTATTTCTAAGATCCCATTTTTATAGGTTGATTCCATAGAATCAGCATCCACCGGCGAGGGAAGCAGAACCTCCTTGCGGTACTTCCTCTCCCTGGCTTCAGCAGTGAGCTCAAGGATGTCATCCCTCACCTCGAGATGGACATCACTCTCCTCAACCCCGGGAAGCTCAGCAATCACCACCAACCTCTCTTCTTCATCGAAAACATCAACTATGGGTTCCCGAACCTCGTTCACCACTGTGCCCTTCTCTGTGGCCTTGATATTGCCGAATTGCTCAATGATAGGCTTTCCTCCCAGCCCCATTTTCACCGTGAAGCCATACATCCCTTTAACCTTGTCACCCAGACCTCTTATCTCACCAGTGCGGGTATATTCCTCTTTCCCCTCCTCAACCATCCTGGAGACGAGATCAAAGAGACCACTAATTCCCTTGAACAAGCCACCAAGGCCAAATTCAATTTCCTCTCCTGACTTTCTCCTTTTTTCAGTCATTCCAACACCTCCTATTTTCCTTTGTAATTCCTCTAACCTTTGAATCATGATAGGCAAAGGTTTTGTTAAGCCCTCTTCCCACCTCCTCACCGTTTGTAACGATACACCTAAAAGTTGGGCAAACCTCTCCTGGGATAAACCAAAACTTACTCGCAGGCTCTTAATGCCTTTCCTTTCCATCAATGTTCATACCTTTCTTAAATAATATAACAACTGTTTAATCATTTGTCAATACATGTAAAAAGAGGATAGAAGACAAACCCTAGGATATATGAGTAAACGAAAGTAATCAGTACCCACCCTTCCTGCCTGCCGGCAGGCAGGTGCTAAAGGGGGAAGAGGGAGGATTCAAGGTCTGCACTTCTATGTATAATAGGGGCATAAACAAGGGTTTTCATATATCATCTATTTCCTTACTTCACCTTAGCTTCTAACTGTTCTAATCTTTGTTTCAGCTCTGCTGTCTCCTTTTCTAACTCAGCTTCTTTTGCCTTTGAGGAAAGGAAAGAATCCTGTTGCCACCAATTTATTCCCATCTCCATAGCCTTATCTACGGAAGCAATCAATAACCTTATCTTTATTGTTAGAAGTTCAATATCGGCAATCCTGATCTGGATATCTCCTGCAATTACAATTCCCTTATCCAACACCCTTTCTAAGATATCCGCAAGATTAGTAGCCTGTATTGCATGTACCACATATTGTTCAGCCATAACATTCCCCTCCCTCCTCCCTATGCTAATCTTTCAACCTTTATAACCAGATCTGCCGTCTTCTTACGCAAATCCGCAATGAAATGGCAGTTCTTGCAATCTAACCTTTCGCCATCATAATCCCGGCAGGAAAGAAGCACATCCACCTCTTTTTGTAGCTCTTCAGCGAATCTCGCTTTTTCTTGCACTCGTTTAGCCATATTGATTTTATCAGTAATATCCTTTATTATCAACTCCTGCTTCTGGAATACAGTACAACTTATTCTGGCTTCTTTTTTCATCCGCTATCACCCCCACCCTTGCCCCCCGTCAAGGGGGAGGGGATGATGAAGGCTACGTCAAATTCCCTAACGGACCTAAATCTAAATTTAATTCTTCGTCCTCGATACCAAAGATAGTCTGTATCTCCTTTATCTTCGTTTTCACTGCCTTTAGGCTCAATCCTAATTTTTGAACTTCTACAGGGGAAAGCGTTCCTCTTTTTACCCTTCTGAAGGCTTCTTTTTCTAAAAGTTTTCTTATTAATTCCACCAGAGTTAAAACTAATTTAGCTAAACCTTGCTCTGCCCTCCTGGGATTACCGAGATCAATGAGTTTAGGGATATTTTCTTCTGCCTTTCTTATTTCTCTTTGTAATTTCTCTATATATTCTATGTCTTCGGGGGTGAATTCTTTATCCGGATTACTGAAACTCTTACCGGATAGTTCTTCTGCCTTAGAAATTGACGTAAGGATAAGCCTCAAACCTAAAAAAACAAGGTCTACATCCGCTACTTTTATTACTATATCTCCATTAATAACTGTTCCCTTTTCTAAAACCCTATCCAGGGCGTCTATCAATGTTACTCTTTCGTTTTTATTAATCATAATTTTGGTTCTTCCGACATTAAAATCCTTCTGCCCCCTGATACCAGTTGCTACTTTTTATTACATAGATATAAAACATCTTGCTATATCTCTAACGGGGTAAAATTATAAGCAGGCCAGGGGCCACTATATTCAAGGTAAAATCCTTTTGTCTGAATTTCTTGATTTATTCTCTCAGCATCTTCTTTAAAATTTTCGATTTTCTCCTCAGAGATTAAACAGGCTGCATTTAAAATCATAGGCTCACGCCTGCCGGTTAACTCCTTTACCAAAACCTCATTTTTGACTGAGGCTACAGCTTGCTTTTTAAAGCTTTCAAAAAGGGCCTCCACAATATCGTTTAGTTCTTTTTCCACTTCTTTGGAAATAATCTCTTTTAGTTCCTCTTCCATAAAAAAGGCTATGCCCTCAGGTAAGGAGGCTATCTCTTTTTCTTTTTCCTTTATCGTCTCATTTTTCTCCTTTATCACCTGCTCAAATCTTTCCCTGTCCTTTAGATATACCTTTACGCTCCACTCCTCTTTTCCACGAATTCTGTTTAAAACTTCTTTGATCTTTGAATAATCTTCACTTAAGGTCTCTTCTAAACTTGACTTCTCTTTAAATATAGTGCCAAACCTCATTGGAATTACACTTAAAAACTTATCATTCTTCCTCATCGCTTCTTCTATAACTTTCTCATGAGCAACTGCTTTTTCTTTAATCCAGCTTAGGTCTTCTTGTGCTTTTTTCTGGATCTCTCCAGAGGCGAATTCCTCTAAGGAAACCTCACTGACCACTGCCTCTAATTCGCGAAAAGGAATGACAAAAACCTCTCCTTTCCCGTCAATACCTTTTTCAGAGAAAGAGGGAGTACCAGTTTTTTCTCTGATACAATAAAGATATAAACCTTCCATCTGATTTATAGCAAACTCTAAATTCTAATATCTAAATCCTAAACAAATTCAAAACTCAAAATCCTAATGTTCAAAGTTTTAAATCTCTGTCATTTGATATTGTTTAGTATTTCGTGCTTAGAGTTTAGAATTTTTATTATTTTGTTAGGCTCTTACCTCTGTCTCTATACGCTTCCGCATTGCCCTTCGCTCAAAACCAAGAGGATTTCCATCGTCATCTAAAAGGACCTCATAGAGAGCCAGGATGTCCATCTGGTCAGGAATGGATTTTTTTTCTACCATCTCAACAGTTATGTGCCATCCCTTTTCATCCTTGGTAGCCCCTACAGTGGATGAGGCCTTAAGTCCAGTCAGCCTGCTTAATTCTTCCCGTGCCTTTTCAATTAAAGTTCCTACGTCCTTTGCCATCTTCTTCACCTCCCTTGCAACCACGGAATCACGGAATTCCGTGGTTATTTCCGTGCTTCCGTGGTCATTTCCGTGTTCTCCGTGGTTGCACCAGCAATAGCTTCTAAACGTGCCATTAGTTCCTTTTCCTGCCTTGTATACTCCTCTTCACTTATCTCATCTAACTCAAACTTTAACTGTAGCTCCATAAGCCTTTCCCGAATATATGCCTCATCAGATACCTCCCTTTCGGCCATGTCGTGAATCTTTTTGAAAATACCGACAAATCCTTTAAATGGCAGCAATAGCAGGTCGTCTATTAAAAACACCCTTTCCTCCTTTGACGGGAATCACCTTAAAGCTCCCCTCCCTTTGACGGGAGGGGACTAAGGGGAGGGTGACATAAACAATTTTCCCGTATCACCTCTAATACTCCCTCTATATTTTGTAAAACCTCATTATTCCAGAATCTTAAAATCTTAAATTCATTTTCAATCAAATACTTATCTCTTACTATATCTTTATCTCTTTGTATTGCATGCTGTCCGCCATCTATTTCTATTACTATCCTTTTTTCAAAACATACGAAATCAACTACATAATTATCGATTGGTTGTTGTCTTCTGAATTTCAACCCTTCTAACTGTTTTGCCCTTAAATGTCTCCATAATAATTTCTCTGCCTCGGTTGGTCTATTTCTGAGATTTTTAGCTATATTGTTTAACTTGTTCAAATATTAATCACCCCCACCCTAACCCTGGTCCGTCAAGGGGGAGGGAAATAAAAGGTACCCTTCAAAGAAGAGAGATTAGTTTATGTACAATTCACTCAGTTTATGTTACCCATTCATTTTGAGAAAGAACATTTCAATATTCTCCTACATTTATTATTAAATTGATGAAATTAAATGGCGGCAACGTCCCCACATACTTAAATTTCATTTTATCGCCATATTTTTCTGCAAGTTCCTGAACCTTTTGATCAAAATCTGCCTCTTTCTGTTTCTCTACCAAAAAGGCAACATTAATAATCATCCGTTCGCCATAGGTATTATTGGTCTTTACTTCTAATGCTAAAGGCGATAAGGTATTTAAAATATCCTCTTTATAACTCTCTTTTTCTTTTTGTAAAGCAGCCTCAACCATCCTTCCTACTTGCATACGCTGATAATAGGTCAACTCAGGCGATTTAGGGGCTATTGCCTCCTTAAGCTTTTTGATGTCTTCGTATTTTTCTAGTATCTCTTTATATATAACCTCCTCTTTAAATATCGCTTTAAGTCCAAGCTCTTTCTTGTCCTTAATCTTATCCAATAAATCTTTAAATTTATCGTACTCTTTCTTCAATATCTTCTTAACCTTCTCTTCATCTTCGGCAATTGTACAAAATCGAACTGGCAAAACTGTGAACCCCTTCATTACCTCCTCGATTGCCTTTTCATGGGCAAGCATATTTTCCCTTGATATTGAATATTTTGCTATGGGAGAATTGCTTACCACTGCGGCGATATCATTAAAACAGACAGTATACAACTCGTCGCCTCTCTCACCAATCCCAAGACTACCAAACGTTTTTCGTTCTCCCTCAGCTATTATGCAATAGATATATTTGCCTTCCTTTTCCATAGTTTTAAGTCTTTAGTTTTAAGTTTTAAGCTTCTTGGAAAAGCCGTATAACATCTTACTCAACTCAATACCTTCATTTGTTAAATCTTCGATTTCAATTCCATCCATTACAAGCTTTAACTCAACGCTGAGCTCTAAACAACTAAGTACCTCATTAACAGAACGATATGAATAACTAATAAATTGGGAAAATTCTTTATCGGTATTACAACCGGATCCTTCAGATATATTCAAAGGTATAGAAATTGCTGCTCTCCTTATCTGAGGTATTAATCCATATTTTTCGTTCGAAGGTAATTTAGCAGAAAATCTATAAATTTTTGTGCAATATTCAATTGCTCTTTTATAAATATTCAACTTTCGGAAATCTTGCATATTTAGTCCCCCAGAAACTTATATAACTTATAACTTAAAACTTAGGACTTTTGCTATCGCTCCCATTCCTCTGGATAGATAACGATGTTGACAAAATTAAATACAGGTAAAGGGCCTGCATACATAAACCTTACCCTATCCTTATATTGATCACCTAAGTCATCCATAATATTATCGAATTCTTTTTCCCTCCCTTTATCAACCAAAAAGGCAGCATTCATAAACATCTCATCACCGATGGTCTTATTGAGCCTGTAGTCAATAAATGTCTTTCTTAGAACATCTGCAAATCTTTCAGCCTCTTTCTCTTTTTTCTTTGCTAAAGCCTTCTCAACCATCTTGCCAACTTCTATCTTTGCAACCACAGAAGCACGGAAACACGGAGCTCCGTGCCTTTCTAGTTTATTCCGTGTCTCCGTGGTTGCAATTTTCTCTTTTGCCCGCTTAATCTTTTTATTCTCTTCGGCGATTTCTTTAAAGATAACCTCCATACCCTTCCAAATTCCTTTGACACCTAATTCTATCTTGTGGTCCATATCCCTTAAAAGGTCTTTAAATTCTCTGTATCTTCTATCTAAAAGATTCCTTATTTCGTCGGCACCAGAGGCAACCGTGCCAAATCTTACTGGAAGCACAGTATCAAACTCCTTCATCATCTCTTCAATTACCTTCTCATGGGTCAACATATTTTCGCGATTTACAACAAATTTAGTTATAGGATGATTGCTTACAATCATGCTCAGGTCATTGTAGCCTACGGTTAAGACCTCATCGCCTCTCCCACCAATTCCGATAGGGCCAAAGTTTCTTTCCTGACTTGTGCCCACAATACAATAGATATATTTCCCTTCTTTTTCCATCGTTTTAAGTCTTTAGTTTTAAGTTTTAAGTTTTAAGCTTTAAGCTTCTTGGAAAAGCCATATATCGTCTTACTCAACTCAATACCTTCATTTGTTAAATCTTCGATTTCAATTCCATCCTTTACAAGCTTTAACTCAATGCTGAGCTCTAAACAACTAAGTACCTCATTAACAGAACGATATGCATAACTGATAAATTGGGAAAATTCCTTATCGGTGTTACAACCGGATCCTTCAGATATATTCAAGGGTATAGAGATTGCTGCTCTCCTTATCTGAGGTATTAATCCATATTTTTCATTCGAAGGTAATTTAGCAGAAAATTTATAAATTTTTGTGCAATATTCAATTGCTCTTTTATAAATATTCAACTTTCGGAAATCTTGCATATCTATTTTCCGAAACTTACAACTTACAACTTAGAACTTAAAACTTTTACTAACATTACGTTCTTAGCAAATTCTTCCTCTCTAAAGGAGTAATCCCCTTCCTGGCCTGCCTGTTCGGCAGAGAGGCAGTAGTCAAGAAGAATTCGATAAGCTCTATTTATTTCGTTAAATTGCCTTTCTGCATTCGAAACCTCTGCTTTTTTATCAGGATGATGCAATTTTGTGCTATTTCTGTAAGCTTTAATGATTTCTTCTTTTGTTGCTCTGCTGCCCAGACGTAGCAACCTCCTTGCCCAATCCACCTCTTCAAAGCTTATCTTTTTAGTCTCTATCGTGTAAAAACTATAAGGGGGAAGCGGACCAACACACCTAAAATTTATTTTATCATTGTACATTTTATTCAATTCATCTAATCCTGTCTCGAACTCAGCCTTTTGGTCTTTATCTATAAGAAAGGCAGTATTAAAAATCATCTTGTCATCCATAAGACTATGTTCTCTAAAATCTATACTGACATCTTTTAGTACAGTTTTTATCTCAAGAGCACATCTTTCTCTCTTTTTATCTAAGATATCTTTAATGAGGCTGCCTATCTTTACCTGGTCTTCCATAGATACGCCTTCAGACCTGGACATCAATTTCTCTTTAAGCTCTTTAAGCTCCCTCTCTCCGCCAATCTCTTTAATTATTGAATTCAAATCATTCCATGTTGCTACCACATCAACCTCAATCTTGTTATTGATCTTCCTGAATATATCTTTAAACATTGCGTATCCCTTTGATAAAATCTCTTCGACCTCTCTGATATTAAGAGCATAAGTGCCAAGCTTCATAGGGATAATGGTGTAAGAATCCATTATCTTCTCAATTGCCTGCTGATGTCTGAGAAGATATCTGGCAACTTGATCCTTAGGGAGGGTGGTATAATCCGAAAGTTGAGAATCACTTACAACCGCCGAAATGTCCCTATCCCTGTAAGGGATTGTATAGACCCCCACACCAGAAATTTTGGTGTGGGGGTCTCCTGAAGCCTCAATAATGCCGTAAATATAAAAGGTGTGGGGTTTAGCTTCCATCAGTTCTATTCCACCCATTCACTCATCTACTCATTTACTCATCAACTCATTCACTCATTTACTAAAACAATAGCTCCTTAAAACTCTCCAAAGCCTCTATACTTTTTACTTCATGGGGCTGAAGGGGAACAATTGTTATTCTTAAATCACTAAATCTGTCTCCAATCTCCCTGATATATTTATCCTGCTCTTCTCTTCTCTGGCGACAAAAGGAGCAGTTAACCTGCTCCGGGATAACATTATTGATTACCAGCTGCTTTACTTTCATCTTGTATTGAATCAGACTTTTTATTAACCTCTCTGTCTCTCTAATCGCCATATCCTCGGGTATGGTCACGATAATGAATTCACACCTGGTTTGATCCCTGAGAAGCCCTTCGATCTTTTTAACTGTCTTTTTCATGGTCATAAGAAAATCATCAGCGGTGTCAGGCTTATATTTTCCAGCAAAGCTCGTAACCATATATCTGTACTTCCATCTCATCTTTGCCATGACTTTTATCCAGTCATCTAAAAGCCCCGGGAAGGTCAAAAGCCTCAGGGCATGGCCTGTTGGTGCTGTATCTACTATATATTTGTCAAATTTCCTTTCTTCAATTAAGTTCACAATTGTGTTAAATCCCATTACCTCATCTATCCCTGGTATAGGCAGAGAGAGTATGGAATCTATGTCCTCCTTGTCTAAATAAGTACTCGTTTCAAAGAGCCTCTTTAACTCATCTTCATATTCGATTTTGAAATCGGATAATGCCTTCTCTGCCCTTATCTCTATGGCACTTAATTTATCTTCTACCTGCTTTATTTCATCTCCTATCTCCTTTCCCAGACTATCTGATAAAGAATGGGCTGGATCAGTGGAAATAAGCAGGGTATTCTTATTGTTATTTGCTATATATAGCCCTGCACTTGAGGCACAGGTAGTCTTTCCAACCCCCCCTTTCCCAGCAAATAGAATCAGCCTTAATGATGGCTCTAAGAGTCCAGTTAATCCCATTTACTCCCACACCAATTGTCATAATACCACACTTTCTTTTACCCCCAATTGGTGTGGGGGTAAATCCTGATTTCCAAGATACCGTTCTTATAGGTATAAGAAAGTGTTTCTTTCTTGACCTGTACTGGTAGAAGGATCTCTTTACGATACTTTCTGTTCTTGCCCGCTGCTGAAATATCCAATATATCTCCTTTTATATCTACCTTTATGTCCTCTTCATTGACTCCTGGCATCTCAGCATAAACTTGAATCTCTTCTTTTTCATCAAAAACATCTGTAATTGGTTCTCTCTCTTCCTCGATGATTGGTCCCTTTGGGGTTTTCTTTATATTTCCAAATGGTTCAACAATTGGCCTTCCTCCCGCCATCGTCTTTATAGAAAAACCATAAACCCCCTTAGTGCCTTCTTTAAGACGGCTTAAATCTATCCCCCCTTCCTTCTTGATTTCGCCACCTGTCTCTTTTAAATCTGCGGCGAGATCGATAAGCTTTTCTATGCCTTTAAATAAACCTCCCAGGCTTAACTTCCCTATACCAAAATCGATACCTAAACCCTCATCTTCTTTTTCATCTTTTTTCTTCGCCATGACAGACCTCCCTTTTTCATCTACTATCTTTACCTCATTAGGTAAAAGGGGTTCATGCTGTAAATAAAGCACTGTCTTTACAGGCGTGATATTTCTGGTGGGGGTTTCTAACGCCGTCTTTTCTCGGCATCCATTAATAATTTACAGTTATTTTTTTAGGCGACTTTGTTAGTGTATCTCTGCAAGTTTTATTCTTTTGCTCTTCTTGTGTTTCTTTTTGCAATTTTTCAATCCGGTTGTTGATACCATTCAATTGCGTGATCGCTGTCTTTCTTCTCTTTTCCAACGCGGAGATTTCTTTCTCCAATCTATCCTTATCTCTTTTTAGCATATATAACTCTAAATAGCTTGATCTTTGAACTTTTGGAATAGACCGGGCGCCTATGGAACGATTAGTTTTTATTTCTTTAAAATCCGGTACCTCCGGTATTCCTCTCATTTAAAATGCCTCTTTCTTTGTTTAGTAATAAGAACCTTCCTTGCCTTATTTATTCCCACAACGGTTAATTCCAATTTCTCTCCGGGTTTAACATCAAGTTCCTTACGGATACCACGAGGAATTGTAATTTTATTTTTATCATCCATTTTTAAAAATACTCGTAAAGGTGTCAATTTATACCCCTACATAGTTGATAAACATCCCTAATTTGAAACAGATATTAACTATAATTTTCAACTAACTTCTTAACCACCTCTTTTACCTTGGCCTGATTTGTCTTTGAGCCAACCCTGCTTGTTTCAGAGGCCAATATGTCCTGGCAAATCTGCATAAAAGTGCCATTAGATTTGGCAGGGGTAATATTTTGAACTTTAAGAGTTTTTCCAATCATAATACACCCCCGGATAGTTGGGGCAAACTCGCACTTTCCAGACTCTCTCAAGCCTCTTACAATATTAACTATAATATCGGCATGTCGTTTAGAGAGTTTGGTTTTTGCCTGGGTTATAGCAACTTCCGTCTCATAGTCAAAGTGATCCAGATCCATTGTTACCATCCTATCCCGAAGGGCATCCTGGCTCCGATGGACACCAGCGTATTCCTCAGGGTTGCTTGTAAATATCGCTGTAAAATTTGGGTCAACCCTTAAATACGGTTCTTCACCTCTTCCAACAGGCAAATCCATTATCTTTTCGCTCAGGATAGAAAGCAAAATATTGTTTGCCTCAGGCCTCGAACGTGTGAACTCATCGTATATTAAGGTAAAACCATATTTACAGGCAACGGTCAGGCGATTATCCACCCATCGCTTTACCATGTCCTCTTCCAACTTGAGCACTCGTGATACAAAGCGGTCAACCACTTTTTTAAATCTGTAGCCATATTCTCCGCCAACTAAATCAGAGGTTGTAAACTCCTCATCTCCATGAATCATCACTACGGGCCTTCCTATCTTACTTGCAACATGCATTGCCATTGTAGTTTTGCCAGTACCTGAGGCCCCTCTGAAATGGACTGGGAAACCTGCCTTAATATAAGAGAGGGCTCTATTGGCAATATCCTTTATATACCTTGTCTCCACAAAGTCTGGCAGAGGTTTTGGCTCCAATACTGTAGTCATCTCATCAAGCATTTTAACTCACCTCTTTTTTATTTGTCTAAGACCTCAGTCGGGGGATTTTTTCTTCTTACTTCTTAAAGTCTCGTTCATCTTATTCCAGATTTTACTCGCTTCAGCCAGATCCGACTTTATTTCTCTTTCCTCTTTCTTGAAGTCTTCTCTCAGGGCGTTGACATTTTTAATCAGATCTTCTCTACCTTCCTGCAAGTGTTTTTTTAGGTTTCTACTCATCTCTTTGTGAAATCTCTTAGAGTCAGCTAAAAACTTCCTGGCATTGTCTCGAATGACATCAACCTGCCCTTTGAGTTGTTTAATATCGCTCTTTCTACTTTGGTGCCCTCTTATAATGCCTTCACAGAGAGATTCCATTCCCTTTGATACATTATCCATAGATCAATCTCCCTTGCAACCACTGAGACACGGATATTTCCGTGATTCCATTTCATCTTTTCCGTGATTCCGTGGTCACCCTATAGCGGAAAATAGAGATTCTCCTCCTTCATGACCTTACCTTCCTCTAATAGTTTTTTGGCTATTACGCCCAACCTTGTTCTGGCGACCCCAAGAGGTTCTTCCATATCGCTAACTTTCACCCCTTCTGGATGTCTCTTAATATATTCCAGTACCCTCTTTTCCAGGCCTATCTCGGGAGGCACTTCCTCTTCAATTGCCTCTTCTACAGGCCTTACCTTTACCTCTGCCTCCACCCTGGGTTTAACGGCTCTTTTCTTTTCCATAGTAGCAGCCATACTTTGCCACGCCTCTTTCGTCTTCTTCATATCCGAGCTATATTCGCCTAAGAGTTTTTTCACACCACTCATTATATCACTAACATATTTAGTCAATTCTTTCTTAAGTGCCTCACTCATATCAGTATGGGCATCAGAGAACTCCTTGAGTTTTTTCTTAACGTAGGTCTCAATATCCTTTGCTTCTTTCTTAAGCTTGTTCTTAAGTTCCTTTGACATCTCACCACGGTCTTTTTGAAAACCCTTCAACATCGAACCTACATCCTTAGACAGATTCTTTACGAAATCTGCCAAGCTCTTTGCCTGTTCATTGCTCATCTGTTTACGGTTCCTCTGGAACCCTTTGAGCATATCTTCTACGCCCTTTGACAAACCCTCGACAAAATCTGTCAAGTTTTTAGTCTGTTCCGCACTCATTTTCTTTCGCTCTTGCGTAAACCCTTTCAAGGTATTACGGGTATCAGCCACTAAATCACCCAGTGCCTTTACCCGCACATCATGAGAAGTAACGATGTCCTCTGTAATCCTTTTCATGCTATCAGCTATTCCCATTTTTTCCCTCCTCCTTTCATATCATATTTTTATGTTTTTTATTCATTTTCTACTTGTGCCTTTTTACCACTGCTTTTCTACGTCTCTGCCTTAATTGCCTTGGGTGAATCAGTTCTTCTTTGAGCCATTTTTTTCTGAGCGCTCCGCCAGTTCTTGGCTGCCTCTACCCTTTCTTTCTTAAATCCACCAAGTAGATTTTTAACTTCTTGGCGTCTTTCTCCCTGACGCGCTATCCGCTCTTGATGTCGGGCCTGGAATTCCTTAAGCATTGACTTTAGATCCTTTATCCGAAGCTCTCTTCCTTTTGCTAAAAGCTCCTTAAGCCTTTTTGCCATCTCCTGCTGCTCTTTCTGAAATTCTTTCAGCTTGGAGGTTACCTCATTTCTTCTTTCCTCTTGTTTAGCAAGGATCTCTTTAATCATCTCTTGGAATTCTTTGACCCTTTGGGCTTCCCCTGCAGCAAGGGAATCTTTAAACTTCTCCAAGTTTTCCCTTAAAGCCCGCGCCATCTCTTTCTGTTCATTAAGGTAATTCTTCAACAAATTCCTCACTTCTTTTTCTCTCTCATCTTGGGTTGAAAGAATACCTTCCGTCATATTGTCAAAATCCTTCCTTCTTAGAGACTCGTTTTTGGCAAGACTCTCCCGTAATTCTGCATTAATTTTTTCTCGTTCTTGTTTTGTATCGAGGAAGGATTCTTGAAAACCTTCGAGGAGTTGGTGGGTAGTGTCAAGGATTGCTTCAACACTCTGAATACTCCACTCGTGAGAGCGAACTGCATTTTCGATAATATTCTTCATCTTCTTGCTAAAGTTGCTCAGAAGAAGGAATTTCTTGGCGAGCCATGCTTTTGTAACCACGGAGACACAGAATTCTGTGGTTCTAAGGATGACTCAGCAAGAATCCTTTTTTGACCCGCACACCAAAAATTTTTGGTGTGTAGGTTGACCTCATCCCTGACTGCCGTCAGGCAGGCTTAGGCTGCTGTCGCGGTCAAACCAATCGCCTCAGCATACTTCAGGTAGGTCTCGACTGAAGCAGCAACTACCCTGGCCTCAATCGCGAGTATTTCAATACCCACTAAAGAGACTCTTACCCAGGCATCGATCACAACGCCTTTGTCCAGGATTCGGTCAATAACTTCGACCAAACTGCTGGAAGCAATCGCCTTTTCTACTGCCATATTTTTTCACCTCCTTTCTTTTTACCCCGCACCTTTTTACCTTTATCCTAATCCACACAGGATAAAGGTGCGGGGTTAAATTCCGCTTTTGCAACCATGGAGTCAAGGAACTTTGGTTCACGGAAATCCGTGTCCTCCTTGGATCATTCCATGTCTCCGTGGTTCTGAGGAGCGGTCAACCTCTCCCTGTTTTTTTGCCAGGGCACTCTTTACAATGTTTACATTTAAATCAAAAGGCTTGTCCTGTCAAGTATTTTCTTTGAGACGTGTCAGAACGTCTCCCTGCCCGCGATCAAAAAGCATGGTTTCTATCTGAAGAAACCCCAAAGGACCCTCCATGACCGAGAAGTCTTAACCTTTTATGCCGGAGAACTCATTCAACATGATGCGTCCCATCATCTGTCGTATCGACCCGGCCTTTCCCTCTTCCCATACCATCCCCCTATACCCCGAAAGGATAATGTCAAAAGTTTTATGAAAAGCAGGGAATGAGATATGAGAACAGGGGCACGATGGATGACCGGGAAGAAAGACAAGAGGGTCATTAGTAGGAAGG
>Ga0315312_1001138_pt1 | contig 22514 bp, 22 predicted proteins | sample TDP7_MG_FD_203629 | JGI IMG/M metagenome (GOLD analysis project Ga0315312, IMG submission 203629) | Freshwater sediment microbial communities from Lake Towuti, South Sulawesi, Indonesia - TDP7 | ecosystem: Environmental > Aquatic > Freshwater > Lake > Sediment | place: Indonesia: South Sulawesi... | reverse complement strand
TCATAGTGTATATTATATACACTACTTTCTGCCTTGTCAATATATTTTTTAATCAATTTGCCCTATTTATTCGGCCCTCCTTGTAATCCTGCTTTGTAGTGTGCATAATTCAGGGTAAAGTCAGGTATTTACTTTATTTCGATCAGACCTTAGTTCTAAGAAAGCAGAAGTTGGCAGACTCTACGTAAGATTCTACGATATATATGGTTTGGAGATTACTTTTGATACAAGCGACGGCGAAAAGTGCCGATTTGAACCTGAGAGCAAATCGCGTCCTGATTCGATTTCTTTTTATTACTCTGTCGGCGATGAGAAGTTATTACCAGGCAATTTCGACGGGGCATTAATAGTTATTACTGAGTTGGACCAGGATAGAGGCTTACACAAGGAATTAGAAAATGGCTCTAATAAATACAGAAACATCGTTAGATATGAAAAAGGGCTCTTCGTTACGGATAAGATGAATGAGCAAAATGTGGTTGATAATCATTTTACAATTCATATTTGCTATGAATTTGTTAGAAATATTAAGAAATACATGGCAATATCAGATCAATCCTTAGAAAAAGAAATATCAAAAAAGCTTGAGCGCGAATTTCTTTTCTTATACGAAGCCGCATATTTCCTACTAGGCATCTTGGGATATAGGGAACAAATACAGGCTGTAAATCTATGCAAAATTTTCCTTAAAAGAACAGGGGATAAAAAATAGGGAAGAATGGTAGCGATTTCACCTTTTATAAGAATTGTGGTCTCTGTTTTGATTTTCTGATTCCGGGTGTAATACCGATAGATATAAAGGAAACGAAGAAAAAGATCATCTGCCTTGTTACTACAAGTTGTAAAAGCTCTTCACGTCCGAACAAAATAGATCCATTGCCTATCTTACCAAGCTTAAAGCTTCTTGCCGACGCTTTGAAATGGTATGGAATTGGCTATTCTTCAACCTTGCTCCAATTTTCTTTAGAAGAGGAGATAGGGCAGCCATATGAACTCCTTTTCGGGAAAGAACTCTGGAGTAAGTGGCAGGACGATAAAATTAAGAAGAGGAGTTGAAATGGGTGTGTATGAAGATAAGATTGAAAAGGCCTTAAGGAATTTAAACGCTTCATTTTTCGAAAAAACTCTCAGGCCTTTGGGAGAAAAAAAGATCGCCCAAGAAATCTTTAATATATTTATTATCCCATGCCTAATCACATTATTTAACAGCAATGCCGACGACGTAAAATCAAAATCGCTTTACAAAATAATCTACAATGCCCTAGATTTCGAAGATACTCTTAAAACTATTCCAAGGTATCGGCAGCACTTTGTTCATTCTTTTCATGTATTTTTTATGGGATATATGATTCTTAAAAAAAAGATTCTATTTTGGATAAATGAAAATCTCGATTATACTTTAAAATGCTGGTTTTTTACTTCAATGTATCATGATATATCCTACCCAATTATAAAAATTGAAAGATGGGTTGAGCAGTTTTACAAAAGGGTATTATTAAGTGACCCAGAAACAGAAAAAGAAGATGTAATTCCTGTGAATCAAGAAATATCCCACATCTTTGGCTTCGACAGGTATCAATCAGTGCTCCAAGAGCTAATAGCATTCATTTATGAGATGGAGAAAAAGGGAAAACCTAGAAATTGCGGAATCAATAAAACGAATTTGGAAAATATGATATTTAAATACCTGGTAAAAGGAAAAGACCATGGAGTATTAAGTGCGTTAATTTTATTCAATGGCTATGAACACCTTGACAATGGTGACCAACAGAATTTACATAGAGAGATAGTAAAGTATGCATGCGATGCTATCTTGTGGCATGATAGAATATGGAAAGAGTATGATACGCCTAAACTTGCTGGATGCGCTATGGATTATCGTATCAATCCACTAAGGCACCTTTTAGCTATTTGTGACACTGCTCAGGAGTGGGGGCGCCCAGAAAGCCTGGCCCCATTAGAGGTTGATTGCTTTTTGGAAAAGTTCGATATCGAGCAAAACATTGTTGTTGGCATTATTTATAGAGATGTAAAGGACAGGACCAAGGTTATAGATAATGTAAGGAAGAAAGATATTGAAAATTATATTAATGGAGAAGACATAAAAGCAAAGAAGCGGGTATTTGATCTTCCTTCTGCTTCTTTGACAGTAGCCATCAAGTCTAAGGATATTAAGGGGAACGAAATAGGAGGGGAGATACAATTCTAAGCACACAAACATTACTCATTTGATGATCCATACGATTCCTACTGTCTTTATATAATAAGGTAAAGAAAAAGATATGATAAATCAACTTCTGATAAACGGAGCCATTGCAGGCAGTATCTACGCCCTTATTGCTTTGAGCTTCGCGCTCATCTATCGTACTGTGAAATTCTTTCATTTTGCTCATGGTGTAGTCTATACTGCCGGAGCTTATGTTGCATTTACGCTTATACTCTTTTTCGGTTTTAACTCCGTTATTGGTTTTTTTTTGCCTCGATCGCAGCGGCTGCGATTGGCGTAGCTATTGATCGGCTCGTCTATTCTCCTCTCCGAAAACAAAAAGCTCAGAATTTAGTTTTTCTCATCGCCTCTTTTGGTGTCTTTATCTTACTTCAGAATCTGATCCAGTTAATTTTTGGCGCTCAGATACTTACCTTGAGAACAGGGCCTGTAAAAGAAGGACATCAAATATTTGGGGCAATAATTACTGATATACAAACTCTGATCTTAGGTGTCAGCTGTTTCTTATTGGTTATCCTGTGGATCTTTATACAAAAAAGCAAACTTGGCAAAGCAATACGAGCTGTCTCTGATGATCCAATTGCAGCAAGTGTTGTGGGAATATACCCTGAAAAAATAATCTTTGGTTCATTTGCTATTGGCTCGGCTCTGGCAGGAGCAGCAGGCATATTGATTTCCTTGGAAACGAATATCGAACCAACAATGGGGATGAATGCCATATTTAAAGGAATTATCGCCTCTATACTTGGTGGAATAGGGAGTATTCCGGGTGCGATGTTTGGGGGGTTCTTTTTAGGGATTGTTGAAAATCTCGGAATATGGAAGATTCAGGCAGGATGGAAAGATTGTATTGCGTTTGCAATCCTCATTATCTTTTTATTGCTCAGACCTGGCGGTATTTGGGGCGTCAAAACAGAAAAGGAGAGACTGTAGGATATGGAATATCTACTTCACATCTTAGTGATAACTGGTATTTACATTATCTTGACACTTAGCTTGAACCTTGTTGTAGGGTATACAGGCTTGCCCGCTCTCGGACATGCAGCATTTTCCTGCGTAGGCGCTTACACATCGTCGCTTCTCGTGCTAAGCTTCGGACTTTCGCCCTGGCTCGGCTTACTAATCGGTGCCTGCGTTGCTGCATTTTTAGGAGTAATCATTGGGTTTCCTTCACTGCGGCTCAAAGGAGATTACTTAGCCCTTGCCACTTTTGGCCTTGGGGTGATTGTTTATTCCGTTGCCAAAAATTGGATATCTGTAACAAGGGGACCAATGGGACTGCCTGGAATACCTGGTTTTTCGATATTCGGTTTTCAGTTATCAGAGATTTGGTCTTATCTCATCCTTGTTGGTCTATTTGTCCTTTTCACCCTTTGCACCATAAGAAGGGTGGTCAACTCGCCCTTTGGAAGAATCCTGAGGGGAATCAGGGAGGATGAGATAGCAACTCTGGCAATAGGTAAGGACGTGAATAAGCACAAAATCCTTGTCTTTATCATAGGGGCCTTTTTCGCTGGGATTGCTGGAAGCCTTTATGCGCATTACATTACCTTTATTGACCCCTCAAGTTTTACTGTAATGGAATCAATAACTATTTTATTGATGGTTGTCTTCGGTGGAATGGGTAACCTCTTAGGCTCTTTCATTGGAGCATCAGTTCTCGTTATATTTCCCGAAGCTTTGAGATTTCTTGGGATGCCTAGTTCTATTGCTGCCCCTCTGAGACAAATGATATATGGACTTTTGTTGGTTGTTCTTATGTTAAAACGACCACAGGGAATCATGGGAAAGTATAAATTTAAGTGAGATGTTATGAGCGATCTCCAAGTAAAAGACCTCTCAAAAGAATTCGACGGAGTCAAGGCAGTTGATAATCTTTCGTTTGAACTAAAGAAGTGCACAATTACTGCTTTGATAGGACCTAATGGAGCAGGAAAGACCACTGCGTTTAATGCGATTACCGGCTTCCTGAAGCCTGACAGAGGTGATGTCTATTTCAATGGTAGAAGAATTACTACTTTGAATCCTTATAAGATTGCAAGGCTTGGCATTGGGAGGACCTTTCAGAATATCAGACTCTTTCCGCAAATATCAGTCTTAGAGAACGTGATGCTTGCCACAAAATACAATAAGGGCGAGAGCCTTTGGGCGGCTTTGCTTCAAACCAAAGAAATGAGAAGAGAAGATAACGAAAACAGGGAGAAAGCTATTGGCTATTTGAAGCCTGTGGGCCTGCTGGAAAAGAGGGATGAATTGGCGGAGAACCTGTCTCATGGCCAGCGAAAACTCCTTGAGATTGCAAGGGTTTTAGCTTTAGACCCTGAACTCTTGCTTTTGGATGAACCAACGTCTGGGTTATTTCCTGAGATGGTCCTAGAGATGAAACGAATTATCGGAGAACTCCGAAACGCTGGCAAGACAATTCTATTTATCGAACATGATATGAAGGTGGTTATGGATATATCTGAGAGGATTATTGTCCTTAACTATGGCAAGAAGATCGCCGAGGGGTCGCCTGAGGAAATACAAAAAGACGAAGATGTCATTAACACCTATCTGGGCAGGAGGAGAAAAATTGCTCCTTGAGGCAAAGAATTTGACGGTTTACTATGGGGCAGTTAAAGCCCTTGAAGATGTCTCTTTCAAGGTCAACAAAGGGGAGATTGTTGCGATGATTGGCCCGAATGGTGCGGGGAAATCAACTGCTCTGAATGCCGTTAGCGGTGTGCTCGAAGCAACTGGTGGAGATATCAAGAACGGAGAGATCTTATTTGAGGGGAACAGTATTAGAGGGTTCAGAATCGACGAATTAGTTACTAAAGGAATATCTTTGGTTCCCGAAGGAAGGCGTGTCTTCCCTACGATGACGGTTTTGGAGAATCTCGAAATGGGAGCTTATATAGTGGTCAGTGGTCAGGGATCAGTGATCAGGGAAAGAATGGAAAAAGTGTTTGAGCTTTTCCCTCTTTTGAAGGACAGGGCAAAACAAAAAGCAGGCACTCTTTCCAGCGGAGAGCAGCAAATGTTAGCTATCGGTAGGGCTTTGATTCTCAGGCCTAAGTTATTGTTGGCTGACGAACCTTCCCTTGGTTTATCGCCGAACTTCGTAGATCTGATTTTTGATAAACTCATTGAAATTAACAAAAATGGAACCAGCATCCTCCTTGTAGAGCAAAATGCCCAGATGGCGCTTGAAATATGCCATAGGGGTTATGTTTTTGAAATAGGCTCTATTGCCCTCCAAGGAGAAAAAAGATTCCTTATGGACAATAAAAGAATTAGAGATGTATACTTGGGCTACGAACCTAATTGAAAAAAAATCTAAGATATTTTAGAGAGAAAGTCTAAGACTTTATGGGGTGTGAGAGTGACAAAGGAAGAGATTAAAAGGATTTTATTTGAAAACCGAAACATTCTTAGTAAATATAAAGTTAAATCCATCGCCCTATTTGGTTCATATGCGAGAAATGAACAAAGGGAAGACAGTGACATCGACTTTTTAGTTGATTTCGAAGAACCTACCTATGATAATTTACTAAATCTTGTTCTTGCTCTTGAGAAATTATTTGAAAAAAATGTAGAGGTAATTCCTGAAGGAGGGTTAAGTCCTTATATTGAGCCCTTCGTGAAAGAGGAGGCCGAGAAAATTGAAACATGACGAGCCCTTCTTAAGGCACATCCTTGAGGAGATAAACTTCATTACGAGCAAGAGCGAGGGCTTAAAATATGAAACTTTGATAGAGGACGAAACTTTAAAAAGAGCATTTTTACGAAGTTTAGAAGTGATCGGTGAGGCAACCAAGAATCTATCGCAAAATTTCAGGGAGAAGCATACTGAGATTGCATGGGGAGAATTGACCGGATTGCGGGATGTTCTTATTCACAGATACTTTGGTATACGATGGGATATTGTTTGGAATGTGATAAAAGATAAGATTCCTCCTCTTAAAGAGAAAATTCAAAGCCTCCTCAGAGAAATCGAAACCAAATGAAGCTTAAATCATCCGAAAGCGAAAAGGCGGACAGGCTACTTTTTGAAAAGTAGTTTGTCCCCTTTTCTATCAGGTCTCTAAGAGAATCAGGTCGGGGTCTTCGAGGCGGGCCAGAGAAAAAAGCTTTAAGGGTCGTACCTTCAAAATCCATTTATGGAAACAAAAAAGGGGCATCCCCTCTCTTCGCTCCTCAATTATCCCTCTTTTAATCGAATTACTTCAACCTTAACCCTGGCCGTACCCTTTCCATAAAACCCCAGCCTTTTGGCAGCACCCGCACTTAGATCAATAATTCTGTCGCCAGATTTCGGATTCTGCTCACTTGGGAATGGCCCCCGGTCATTGACCCTCACAATGATTGAACGGTGGTTCTCGAGATTTGTGACTTTAACATGAGTTGGAAGAGGCAAATATTTATGTGCGGCTGTTAACCCATTTGGATTAAATGCCTCACCATTGGCGGTCATGTAACCTCCCTTTTTTTGTAAGGTCTCATAGCCATACCAGGATGCAATTCCAGTTTCACCATAATTTTCAGCTTCCTCAACGGACATAGGATAATAAGTCTTTCCTTTAACTGTATAAGGAGAATTTTTTATTCGACCTAAACGAATGGCCTCTTTAACTGGCAAACCGTCTATTGTCTCGATGTCTTTGTTAAGAATTGGCCATTCTAGAGGAGCCCTTACCACCTCAAAAGTAAATTCGCCAATTCTATATAAGAGTTTTGTTGTGCCGGTTGTAAGTTCATAGGTTCCCTTTACCACCCATATGCTACCTTTTACAGCTCCCTTAGTTATCTTATAAGGGACCGTAATGATCGCACAACCTTCCAGAAGAAGATACCCACATACTAGGAACAGGCTAAAAACAGGCAATATCCTCATTTAAAATAAACCCTTATTTATTATTAAATTCGGGGCAACATCTCAGGTCTCCAAAAGGATGAGATCGGGGTCTTCAAGCCGGGCAATGACAGTGTTGAGAAATCGTGCTGCCTCTCCACCGTCAACCACCCGGTGGTCGAAGGAGAGGGCAAGATGAAGAATTTTCCGGATCTCAATCTTTCCTTCCCTTACGACAGGGGTATCTTTTATTTTTCCAACACCCAGAATAGCTGCTTCAGGATAGTTGACGATCGGAGTACCATAAATCCCTCCTAACGCTCCATAGTTGGTGATGGTAAAGGTTCCACCCTTCAGATCTGCCAGATCGATCGTCCGATTCCGCGCCTTTTCAGCCAACTGGGTCAAGTCCTCTGCAACCTGGAGGATCGATTTATCATTTTATCAAATGGGCTTTTTATTTCCAAATGAAATATCTCATTTGAATATTCTGCTCTTAAATTCACTTAAAGGATGGACAAATACAGAGCACATTATTAACAAAAAGGCCCATCGCATCCATTCATTGCGAGGAAGGAAACTTAAACGATGGATGCGAATGGGCCTGAAGATGGTTAGAATTTGATACCTATAAACCTCGCCAAGATGAAAATTGAGAAGAAGAACCCAAAGAAGATAAGATTGGCTACAAGGATGACCTCTCTCCATAAGGCTGGTCGAAACTCCTTGGGAAGGAACTTTCGATTCAGACGAATGGTGAGTATCGCTGAGAGGGCCATTGTGAAATTGGCAATATTGGCGCTGACAGCGAATATGATAAGCGGCAGTGTGATATTTACAAAGGTCGAACCCCAGATGATAAACACAATCAGCAATAGGTAATAGATCCGCCGAATATCCATCTTTGCGAACTTCCTGACCCCTTCCGATGCAAACCACAGCATATCTGTGGCTTGTCGAACGACAAGATCGACATTGCTAACGGCTGTAGAATAGAGAATCCAGAAACCGAAGAAGAGGGCAAGGAACCAGCCAAAATTTCCAAGCTTTATGATGAGTCCGCTGGCAGAAGAGGCAGCAATTCCCCAGCTCGGAAGGCTTTCCCCCCTTGGAAGCACTCCACAATAGAGGATGCCAGGAAGGAACATTCCGATCATGGCCCCGAAGTAAAAAACAGCCCACTGGTCGATATTGAGAAGTTTCCACCAACCTTTCCAGCTCGAAAGGTTCTTTTCCGTGGGCATGGCAACCTTCCCAACAGGCGAGACATGGATAACTTTCCCGCCAACGGCAGCCGGGATGTAGCCAACCTTCCCTCCCATGCCATAGCCCTTATCCCGATACCAGTTTGTAATGGCGTTATTACCAAATCCTCCGTAGGCAGAATAACCAACCAGTGCACCTAAAAGGAGTATATCCACACCCCTGGGAATGGACCCAAAACTGACAAATCCCACCAAACCTTCAAGCCAGACCTTACCCGGAACAATGAAGATATCGAGTATTAAAAGCCCTGCGAGAACGACGAACATCATGATCCAGTTAGCCCATTCGAGGGTTCGTTCAATTCTCCGGCCAAATGAGACAAGGACAACGCATGAGGCAAAGACTATATAGCCCCACACAATGACCGTCCCCTTATCCGGAGCTCCAGGAATCTTGGCCAACTGAAATGCAGCCAAGGCTGTAGCTGCACCAAGTGCCCATCCTGGCAAGCCTCGCTCCGCGAATCCAACGATAGTGAAGAGCCATCCCCAAAATGCCTTCCCGGGTTTAAGTCTCATAAAACCGACTGTGATCGGTTCTCCAGTATACATGGTGTAACGGGTCATCTCGAGATTGAGGAAAGTCTGAAGCAGGGAGGAGACGGTCGTGATCCAGAGGAGCGCAAGGCCCCATTTAACAAAAAGAGAAGGACCCACAAGCCATTCACCTCCGCCGATTGTCCCGCCAAGAGCAATAACGGCCGGTCCCAAGATTGCGAAAAGTTTCCTCGGGGTTAGATCCCGAGGGGGCTCTGGTAGATCCGTAACCTCAAAAGCAGGTCCATAACCTCTTGGAACTAGTTCTTCTTGTTTTTTCTCTTCCATAGTTATCCTCCATCTTCACATTCTCCCTCAGCATACGAGGAAGAGTAAACCCCGCACCCCGTGTTAAAACACGGGGCTTTATGGGATGCGGGGTAAAATTAGATTTATGAAAGACGAGAGCAGGGAGGATCCTCCAGGCGGATAGAGACCCCTGGAGGCTTTACAAAGGCATCTTCAGGAAACCTCTTCTCATCTTTGGCTCCAAATGGAGAGGTTGGATTGATACTAAATAATCAATCAAAAGCCTACTCCCTCGGTATTCAGTTGTCAATGAGAATTTGATAAGACAAGTCACCGATATCATGACTGGTCCGTCGAAATAGGTGGAGGGATCATCTTCACGAACCTCTCCACGTTGAAATCCAACTTCTCTGCCAGGGTAATGAGATTGGGAGGAAATCTTTTTTCAGTGCCTCCTTCCCACCAACTCTCCTCAAGAGCAAGAACGTACCCCTTCAGTAACTCATCCATCAGGCCCTGGGCTTCTTGCTTCTGAAGTCTAAAACCCCATCTTTCAGCCCGATCCAGAAGCCTTATTACCTCTTCAACCTCCTCTGCTTTCAACTTCTCTTCCTCGGGGAAGGTTGATTGATATCTGGCCATCGTTTCCCTAAGAATCTCCATCCTTTCCTTCAACAATTCATTCAAGATCAGGGCAGGCTCTTTCGTCCTTAGTTGAAAACCGTAATCTCTTGCCTCACTCATAATCTTGTCGATCTCCCCCCTCTGCATCGTGGCCTTAAAATCTCTCCTCAATTCTTCAACTTCTCGGAATAATCGATCGCTGAGCGTTATCTCTGCAGCCACGCGAATCTCATAAGGAATTCCCAGCCCCTCTTTGGCCAGAGCCTCTATCGTTTCTCTCGTCTTATCAAAAAGTTCGGCATAGACCCCTCGGCACTCACCCATTTTCCGCTGGATCATCTTCTGAAAGATCGCCCGTTTCTCTTCCTTAAAAAGATCTCGAATCGTGAAGAAGCGATCTCCAAGAATCGAAGTGAGAACTCTGATCATCTCCTCCTCACCTTTTGCAAGGCTCTCAAGACCTCTTTCTTTTAGGCTATCAAAATGGATTCTTTCCCTATATTCTGAGACCCAGGTTCGAAAAATATCTTTCTTAGAAGAGATCAATCCAAAGAGAAACTCCTTTGGCTCTGTGATGATCTCTGAAGTCACCCTCACCTGTCCCAAGACCAACAGGTTATCGTTCTTCTTCACCGTTTCATAATTCATCCTCTCTATTCGATAGGAGAAGATCTTCCCCTCCCTTTCTCTATCATCAAGCAGGGAGGAGATCGCATAATGGTTCACCACCTTATCCAATGTAATGGATCTCGGCTTTACAAGCTTCTGATAGACCTGATCCCCATCTCCCATTTCAGGAAGGTTACTCTTTGCACTGGAGAGATGTTGAATAAATCTTTTTTCTATCTCTTGGCCGGTCAACTCTTCAGCCAATTGAATTGCTCTCGCCGCATAGAGAAGGATTTGAACTGTCTCCAGGCCTGATAGATCCGCAAAGAACCAGCCGCAACTCGTATACATCAACAAGCCATGCCTCTGCATCTCCAGGAGTTTCAGACCTTTCATTCTTCCTTCTCCATCAAGCCCTTTCATCCCGTATCGGCCGAAGAAGCGATCCAGACTCGTCCATGAACGATCCAGAATGACCTCGATATAGCCATTTCTCGCCTCCCAAACCTCCTTAAAGATCTTTTCCCCTTCTCTCTCGAAGATCGTGCTGAGTTCATCCCGCAGAAGGTCGAGAGCCTCCCTCAGTGGTTTTCGCCATTTTTGGTTCCATCCGGGTTTTCCACCCGTGCTGCAGCCACAGTCCTCTTTCCAGCGATCGACCCCGTGGCCACAACTCCAGGAGGTTCCCTCCCCTTTCGGCCCCTCGTCGATCTCCACTTCGTTGATTGGAGGGAATCTCTTCAGAAAGGCTCCGTAATTGATGACCTCAAGTCCCCGTGAAGAGATTCCTTCTTTCAGTGCATAGGCCAGGGCCATCTCGCCAAACTTCTTGTGATGTCCATAGGTCTCCCCGTCTGTGGCAATGTGAATCAACTGAGGCCTCCTTTTGGATCCTTGATAGGTCCGAGCCAATCTTTCAGAGAAGGCATTGCCATCCTTCAGGAGATCCCCAAAAGAAACTTCCTTTGAGATCGTCCCATCGTAAAAGAAGATATCGATGAACTGGTCTGAAAGCTTTTTGCCCGACGGATCCTTGATGAAACAACGGTAGGGTTGCGTTGGATCGATTCGACCTCCGGAAACATCGGCCCACTTTTTGCTACCGAGAGGTCTTACCCTCAGGGCTTGAAAAGGGCTCAAGATGAGATACTCCATTCCATATTTGACCAATACCCGAAGGGTGAAATAGTCCACAGCGGTCTCAGGAAGCCACATTGCCTCAGGTCTTCGATGGAATCGCTTTTCGAAGTCGGCCAATCCCCAAAGAACTTCTGTCTCTTTATCTCTCTCGTTGGCTAAAGGCATGATGATGTGGTTATAGGCCTGTGCCATGCCATTCCCATGGCCGAACCTTCTCATGCCTTCCCGATCCGCCTCGATGATCTTTTTGTAGAGGGAAGGAAACTTTACTTCCAGCCACCGGATGAGGGTAGGACCAAAATCGAAGCTGAGGTAGGAGTAGTTGTTAATGAGATCCAGGATCTTTCCCTTCCCATCCAAGATCCGGGCATGGCCATTTGGCTGGTAACATTCGAAGACAATCCGCTCATTCCAGTCGTGGAAGGGATGGGCGCTCTCCTCGGTCTCAATCGCTTCGAACCAAGGATTCTCTCGCGGAGGTTGATAAAAGTGGCCGTGGATGGCTACAAATGCATCCTGCACTTCCCCCATCTCCCTATCTCCCCATCATCCTACTCTTTGCGTTTAGCCTCATAGATCCGTTTCTTGATTTGGCCAATCTGTTTGGTAGTAGGGATCTCCTTTGGACAGACCTCTGTACATTTCCATAACGTCTGGCCAATAGAGTTTGATGTGGGCCGACCAACTCGAAATCCTCCTTATCTCCAATTCACTTCCTATCTCGGGTGTAATTTAATAATCCTCCGGCAAGGAGGACCTCCATTTCTCTTTCGTTAAGCCCATGGACGACTTCAAAGACCCTCTGTTTGGTGACATTTTCGACCCTGAGAAAGCCATCCCCTTTGAGCCTCTCCCGGATCTCTTTAATTCTGAGTTGATCTCCCTGCTCAATCCTTTGAAGCTCGTCAGGATGCCTAAATGTCAAGGAGAGGATTCCAAAATTGATCAGATTGGAACGATGAATGCGGGCATAAGATTTTGCCAAGATCGCTTTGATCCCAAGGTACATGGGTGCCAATGCAGCATGCTCCCTGCTCGAACCCTGCCCGTAATTTTCGCCTCCCACCACAAATCCACCACCCAGTTGCCTTGCCCTTTCATAAAAACCCGGATCCACCCTTTCGAAAAGGTACTGAGAGATGGCTGGGATATTGGATCGGAGCGAAAGGACTTTCGCCCCCGCCGGTATGATATCGTCTGTCGTAATATTGTCTCCTAACTTCAAAATCACTGAACCTTCTATGAAGTCCTCAAGGGGACCTCGTGTGGGTAAGGCTTTGATATTGGGACCCCGCTCGACCACCATTTCATCAGGCCTCGAAGAAGGAGGAAGGATCATCGAATCATCGATCAAAAATCTCTTAGGCATAGCGACACGAGGTGGCCTTGAACCCAGTGTTCGGGGATCCGTAATCGCTCCCTCTAAGGCACAAGCCGTAGCCACATAAGGGCTGGCCAGATAGACCCGATCCTCTGGTGTTCCGCTTCTCCCAGGAAAGTTCCGATTCATCGTCCGGATGGAGATTGCGTGGGAGGGTGGAGCCTGGCCCATTCCAATGCAGGGACCGCACGCCGATTCCAGAATCCGAGCGCCTGCACTGACGAGGTCACCCAAAGCTCCGTTTCGGCCGATCATCTCAAAGACCTGCCTCGATCCGGGTGTGATCGTAAGGCTGACATTGGGATGAACTCTCTTCCCCTTCAGAATTTTGGCCACACCCATCAAGTCCATATAGGAAGAATTGTTACAACTCCCGATGCAGACCTGTTTGACCTCTTGGCCAACCACATCTTTTACTGGACAGACATTGTCAGGGCTCGAGGGCTGAGCGATCAAAGGTTCTAACTTGCGGAGATCGATCTCGATCACCTCGTTATAATCTGCGTCTGGATCGGGTTGGAGGGCAATCCAATCCCTTTCTCTCTCCTGAGCCTTCAAAAACTCAAACGTCCTCTCATCGCTCGGAAAAAGGGTGGTCGTGGCTCCCAGTTCTGCTCCCAAATTGGCAATCGTCGCCCTTTCAGGAATGGAGAGCGTCTGGATCCCTGGTCCCCCGAATTCGAAAATCTTCCCCACACCGCCCTTTACAGTTAAACGCCTCAGAAGTTCCAACATTATATCCTTTGAAGCTACCCAGGGTGGAAGTCTTCCCTTTAACCTCACCAGCACGACCTCAGGCATCTTGAAGTAGTAGGGCTTGCCTCCCATGGCGATGGCCGCATCGAGTCCGCCTGCGCCAATGGCAATCATTCCCATAGCTCCGGCATTTGGGGTATGGCTATCAGAACCGAGGAGTGTCTCTCCTGGTTTCGCAAAACGTTCTAAATGGACTTGATGGCAGATCCCATTTCCCGGTTTAGAAAAGAGAATCCCATATTTTGCCGCAAAGGTCTGCAAAAACCGATGGTCATCCGCGCTCTCGAATCCGATCTGAAGCATATTATGATCGACATAACTAACTGAAAGTTTGGTTCTCACCCTGAGAATTCCTAAGGTCTCAAACTGGAGGTAGGCCATTGTACCCGTGGCATCCTGGGTGAGCGTTTGATCAATCGTGATCCCTATATCCTCACCTGGCTCCAGTTTTCCGCTGACCAGATGAGCTTCAAGAATTTTTTGTACGATATTCTTACCCATAGAAAAAAATATTAATGGATGATTCTCCAATTTGTCAACGAAATTGGATGCGACATCCGATCCATGGCCGAAAAGACTGTTACGTCAAAAAACTGGAGCCTCGTGAGTTTCGTGTGATTACGCAAGTTTCATATATGACCTTCCGGGAAGAAATTTATCTAAGTATTTCAAATTATTAAACTATCCTCCTTCAAACTCAAAAGGGTACAATTCCAGAAGGTCGCATCTTCAGTGTGTTGATATTGTTATAGAAAACCGTCTACCATTTTAAAAATTTAGGAAACTCCGTAAAAAAACCTTGACATAGGTTTCCAAGTTGGATATAAATTGTTTCGGAACAGGAAACAATTCACATATAGGCTTAAGAACTCGGCAGCGCAGAGCTTATCCACATGGTTGAAGAAAAGGAACTGGGGAAAAGCATTAAACAGCATCGAATAAACAAGGGACTAACCCTGCACGAGTTGGCTGAGAAAACTGGACATACGAAGGGTTATCTATCCAAAATTGAGAATTCAGAAAAGGCTCCTCCTGTTTCCACTCTAATTAATATCGCAAAAGCATTGAATATCAGCATTTCAGAGATTTTCGGAGAAGTAGAGGAAAATAGTCCAATCTGTCTGGTTAAGAAGTCGGACAGGCGTGTTATTGCGCGAGATGGGTCAGTCTTTGGGTATGCTTATGAGACATTGGCCCATAAATTTCACAACAAGAAAATGGAGCCATATTTTTTAACAATTCCTCTCGCTCCGAAAGAAAATGTCCTCTTCCAGCATAAAGGGGAAGAATTAGTATTCGTACTTGAAGGGAAGTTTAAATTTTATTATGGAGAAAAAGAGTTTACCTTGGAAGAAGGGGATTGTATCTACTTCGATAGTAGCATCCCACATTATCCTGTTACCCAAGGGGAAAAAGAAGCAAAATGCTTAATCGTTATCTACACTCCAGAGTAGATCAAATGTTTAGCTCTGCGATGAAGGGAACACAGAGGACATACTATTCATCCCTCTCTGCAAGAGAGAATGGTATTTTTTCACTTTTAATCCTTAAACAAATTTCGATAAAAAATTTTTAAAAGGACCGGTTTCTGTGGGATCAATTTTCCCCACCTTCGTCATTCAGGCCCTCCATGGATTGGTCTACGGCTGTTTGCTCTTCTTGGTTTCAGCGGGCCTGACTCTCGTATTCGGAATGATGAGTGTATTGAACATCGCCCATGCCTCCTTCTATATGTTAGGGGCTTACTTTTCTTTTCAAATGCTGCGATGGATTGGGAATTTCTGGTTAGGCTTAATCGTGTGCCCTATTGTGGTGGGATTTTTAGGTATCCTGATGGAACGCTTCCTTTTAAGGAGGATCCATTCTGCTGGACACGTGCAGGAACTGGTCCTCACCTTTGGGATAGCTTTTATGGTGATGGAATCGGTAAAATGGGTTTGGGGGACGCAGCCCCAGCTCGTACCTATCCCCCCATCGCTAAACTGGTCATTTAACATCATGGGAAACCTCTATCCTTTCTATCGTCTTTTCATCATTCTCTTTTCTGTGATTGTCATGGCCTTCATGACTTTCATCCTGATGAAGACAAGGCTGGGTATCACCGTAAGGGCAGCAGTTTCGGATCGGGATATGGTAAGCGCGTTAGGAACAAACACGGAGTTTGTCTTTATGTTGGTCATGGGCATTGGTTCATGGTTGGCTGGGCTGGCCGGGGTCATTGCCGGACCTTTCCTCAGCACCTATCCGGGTATGGCCATAGAGATTTTAGTGGACTGCTTCGTTGTTACAGTGACCGGAGGATTAGGGAGCCTCCTCGGTGCGGTGGTAGCTTCATTTATTATTGGTCAACTTTCGTCATTTGGAATTCTTTTTATCCCACGTCTCGCCATTGTCTTCGCATTCCTGCTTATGGCTGTAGTCTTAATCATCAGGCCATCCGGCCTTTTCGGGGAAAAGGCATGAAAAACAAAGGCCTTTATATTGTCATAGGTTTCATTTCGGTTATAGTACTTCTCCTTCCGTCCATTTTGCCACCATTCCAATTGCGGATGGTAACAGAGATCGTAATTTTAGCCCTCTTCGCCCTGACCTGGAAAATGATCTTCCATCATGCAGGATTACTTTCCTTCGGCCACTCAGTTTATTTTGGGATTGGAGCTTATGTCTCAGTCCTTGGCTGGCTTCACATCAAAGACCTCTCCTTTCTCTCTGGTATCCTTTTGGGCGGTCTGGTTGCCGGACTAATTGGGCTAATTTTAGGGGCTTTCTTAGTGCGTATGAAGGGAACCTACTTTGCCCTGCTGACTCTGGCCTTTAATCAGCTCATCTGGGCCATTGTTTGGAAGTGGCGAGGTTTAACAGGAGGTGATGATGGGTTAGGCAAATTCTCCAAGCCGGCCCTCCTGGGCATTATCCCGATGACTAATCCAAAAAATTTCTATTTTATGTCTTTGGTCATCATCGGAATCAGTGCTTTCCTTTGCTGGTATATTACAAAAACTCCTTTTGGAAACGTGATCACTGCCATCAAGTCCAATGAGGAGCGGGCCAATTTCATCGGCTTCAATACCAATGTCTCTAAGCTGATCATCTTCACTATTGCCGGATTTTTTGCTGGTATTTCTGGTGCCCTCTATGCCCAGTTTCAAGAGTTCATAGCTCCTAGCGCCATAGATTTGGGGATGTCTACCAATGTGCTCTTTATGGCCTTCATAGGAGGGACAGGTTCTTTCTGGGGACCTATCTTAGGATCAGGGATCTTCGTCTATTTATCTGAGTATTTGAGCATCTTGACGGACCGATGGGAATTTATCCTCGGATTTATTTTCGTTATCATTGTAATTTTTGCTCCACAGGGAATCTTGGGCCTCTACAAGAAGAAATAATTAGAGGGATAAGGAATGGCAGAAAAGGGTAGAGTGGAAGCTGAAACAATCCTTGAACTTAGAGAAATTTATAAAGATTTCAATGGATTGCGAGTCTTGTCAGGAATCAACTTAAAAATTGAGAAGGGAAAACGGCATGCCATCATCGGCCCCAACGGCGCAGGGAAGAGCACCATATTCAATCTGATTACCGGAAAATATCTACCAACTCATGGAAAAATCTTCTTCAAAGGGAGGGATATCACTGGGGAGTCCCCTTTTAAGCTTAACCGAATGGGGTTGTCCCGTTCCTTTCAGATCACTAATACCTTCCGCACCATGACTGTCTTTCAAAACGTTCGTAATGCCGTCCTATCCAAGAACAAGATTCGTTACAACATGTTTTCTTTGCTCTCAAATATGAATGGGATCACGGAAGAGGCAGAGAGGATCATTAATCAGATTGGCCTCCTGGAGCAAAAGGATATGATTGCTGGCGAGCTCTCCCATGGCCATCAGAGAGCCCTGGAAATTGGGTTGACACTGGCCACAGACCCTGAACTGATGCTATTGGATGAGCCATCGGCAGGGATGTCCATGGAAGAGACCAGGGAAACTGTGAAACTTATCGAACGCATTACGGAGAAGAAGACTTTGATCATAGTGGAACACGATATGGATGTAGTATTCAGCCTCTCAGATCGAATCACTGTCCTCTATTATGGAAAGGTCTTAGCTTCTGGACCCCCGGATGAGATTCGAAATGACCAGCGAGTTAAAGATGCCTACTTAGGCGAGGAAAAGGAGTGAACCATGCTCTTAGAAATTAAGGAACTTAATACTTATTATGGGGAGAGTCACATTCTTCATTGCGTTTACATAGAGATAGACCAGGGAGAAATTGTCTGTCTCCTCGGCAGGAACGGGGTTGGGAAATCAACTACTTTGAAGAGCATCATCGGTCTAGTTAAGCCTCAATCGGGTGAAATTCTTTTCAATGGCCAAAACGTGGTCGGACTCCCACCCCACTTAATTGCCAGGCTTGGAGTGGGATATGTGCCAGATGATAGAAGAATTTTTCCCACTCTGACTGTGCGCGAGAATCTTCTCATGGGTGTCAAACCTTGGCAGAAAAAGAATAGGGATGGTTGGAGCATAGAGAAGATTTATAAGTACTTTCCAGCTTTAGAGGCGAGGGATGAGCAGAAAGGGGGGCATCTATCGGGGGGTGAGCAGCAGATGCTGACAATCGCCCGAACCCTGATGGGAAATCCAGTTATAATCCTGATCGACGAGCCAACAGAGGGGTTGGCTCCTAAGATTGTGGAGACTGTGGAACAGGTGATCCGGGAAATTTACCAAAATGGCGTCCCCCTTCTCTTGGTGGAACAAAACATGCGTGTGGCACTACGACTGGCTGGACGAATCTATGTCATGAGCAAAGGTAAAGTCGTCTTCCATGGAACGACTGAAGACCTGAAGGCTAGCAAAGGGGTGAGGGAAAAGTACTTAGAAGTTTAAATGCGGGGAAGATTTAGAAAGGAGGTGAGCAGACTTTCTCGTATGGTAATAGAGGCTGAAAATCTGGGTGAGAGCCTCAATAAACAATTAGCTGGAAAGGAGGAAAGAAGCCATGGGAAACAAGAAGAGAGCTGAATTTTTGATTATCATTTTTCTATTAGGAATGGTGTTCTTTATTCCTGAAGGAAAAACCGCCGAACCTATTAAGATGTTGTCCCTTGAACCTCTCTCAGGAGTGATGAAAGATATTGGTGACCGCTATCACCTCGGGGTAAAGTTTGCAGTGGAGGAGATCAATGCTGCAGGAGGTCTTCTGGGTCGGCCAATCAAGATGTTTTACGGAGACAGCGAGCTCAAGCCGGATATTGCGACACGAAAGGCCACCCACTACATCCTCGAAGAAAAGGTTGAGTTCCTCATGACTGGGAGTGGAACCCACGTAGCCAACGCAATGGGTGCAGTGGCTGAAAAGCATAAGATCATCATGCTCAGCTACGGGGCTGCGGGCGATGTGCTCACAGGAAAGGATTTCACTCCATATCTATTTCGTGTGGCATTGAGCACGGGCCAGCAATCCAGTGCTTTGGCAGCCTACTTCGCCGGCAAGCCTTATAAGAAGTACTATATCATTTGCCAGGATTATGCATTCGGCCATGACGTGGCCGAAGCCTTTAAGAAAGCTATGAATAAGTTTAAGCCTGACTGGCAATTGATGGGAGAAGATTATCACCCATTGGGAGCAAAGGAGATGGGCCCTTATATCAGCAAAGCCATCGCTTCAGGAGCTGAAGTGCTGATCACGGGGAATTGGGGGGCTGATCTCCTCAATTTAATCAAACAGGGCTCAGCTTTAGGATTGAAGGCTAAGATCGGAACCTACTATCTGTGTGATCCTGTTGCCTTGCCAGTATTAGGGGATGCAGCAGTTGGGCATATTGCAGTAGAGATTTACATGCTGACTGAGGATACTCCCCAGAACAAGGCCTTTATCGAGCGATGGAAGAAAAGAAAGATGGACCCGGAACACCCCTATCCAGCCTGGCTGATCGGGAAGTCTTACCAGGCCCTCATGTTCATGGCCGAGGCTATAAAGAAGGCAAAGTCCACCAAAGCTGATGACATCATCAAAGCCTGGGAGGGGATGAGCTACGATGCACTCATTGGACGTATGGTCATGAGGCCATGTGATCATCAAGTAGTAACTCCCGTACCAATCGCTGAAATCCTTCCAGGGCCAGGGCCCTATTACAAATTTCCCTTTGTAGGGACACCGACCATGATCCCTGCTGAGAAGGGGGCGATTCCACCTGCTGAGACAGGGAACCCCCGGTGCAAATGATAAAAGATTTTAAAGAATGAAGGAGGTCAGGGCGTAGGGCCAAAAGATACCCTATGCCCTGATCAGAAAACTTTTCTCCACCGATAGTAAGCCATAGAAGCTTAGAAAATTAATACTTAGGTCAGGGGGTAGTATTTAAATGCAGTTAGAAGATATTAAGAATATCGCAGTAATCGGAGCTGGCCTCATGGGCCATGGGATAGCGCAGATATTCGCGAACCAGGGCCATTGGGTCTCTTTGCTCGACGTGAGCGATGAGATTCTGGCAAGAGCCGTTGAGAATATCCGGGCCAACTTGACCCTGCTTGCCCAGAACGGGATTGGCAGTACAGAGGATATCGAACCCACTCTTGAAAGGGTAAGAGTCACCCGGGACTTGGAAGAAGCTGTCTCAGGCGCCCAGTTTGTCATCGAAGCGGTGTCCGAAGATCTGGATCTGAAGCAGACACTCTTTCGAGAACTGGATGCCATTTGTTCACCGGATACCATTCTGACCACCAATACTTCAGTCATCAGCATAACGGAAATCTCAACCATGGCCGTGAGGAGAGAACGGATAGTGGGAACCCATTTCTGGAATCCCCCCTATCTCGTACCATTGGTTGAGGTGATCAAGGGTCAAGAGACATCTCCAAAAGTGGTAGACGTTACCTTTAACCTATTGAGATCGGTGGGGAAACACCCAGTTAAAGTCGAGAGAGATGTGCCCGGTTTTGTTGGAAACAGGCTACAACATGCACTCTGGCGAGAAGCGATCTCTATTGTGGAACAAGGTATTGCGGATGCTGCGACCGTAGATGAGGTGGTGAAAAAAAGTTTTGGTATCAGATTGGCCGTGCTCGGCCCCCTGGAAAACGCAGATATGGTGGGTTTGGATCTGACATTGCAGGTTCACGATTATATTCTAAAGTATATTGAATGTTCTACCGAACCTTCACATCTTCTGAGGAAGAAAGTGGAGGAAGGGAAACTTGGTTTTAAGACGGGTAAGGGTTTCTATGATCATTGGCCTCTCGAAAATATGAATCGCATTAGGGAAAATCTTTTAAAATATCTAATTGACTACTCATATAAAAAATCGGGTTAGAGACTTGATTTAAAAAATTTTTACTAATAAACGATAGAGCTAAACATGGAAAAACTAATTGTTACTGCTGCTATTACTGGAAATATTACCCTGCCGGTACAGACACCGTATCTGCCGTTGACTCCGCAACAGATCATTGATGACGCAGTCCGAGCGGCAAATGCGGGAGCTGCCTCTGTACATATCCACGGCCGGGACCCGAAAACCGCCAGACCAACGACCGATCCGGCGGTATACCGGGAAATCGCCGCTGGCATTAGGGCCAGGAGTAATGTGATTGTCTGTGTGACCACTGGCGGTACAGCGTATATGACACCGGAAGAGAGAGCGCAGGTCGTTCCTGACCTCAAGCCAGAGCTGGCAACGTTTAACATGGGAACGATCAATTTCTCAATCCATCCCATAGCCGACCGTTACAAGGATGAAGACTACAAATATCCGTGGGAGAAAGAATTCGCTGTAAGCACCAAGGACTTTATCTTCAGAAATACATTTGGCGATATCGAGAAGCTCATGCAGATGATGAAGGAAAATAACACGAAGCCGGAGTTTGAGTTGTATGACGTTGGTCATCTTTACAATCTTAATTTCCTTGTCAGAAGGAATATCATCAAGTTCCCTGTTTGGTTACAGTTTGTCACCGGGATTCTAGGCGGCATTGGGGCCAATGTAGATGAAGTTGTCCACATGAAGCAAACTGCAGACAGGTTGTTAGGCGCCGACAATTACGTATGGTCAGTGATTGGCGCCGGATACCCGGCAGAATTCAATCTGGCGACATTAGGAATTATAATGGGAGGGCATGCCAGAGTGGGATTTGAAGACAATATTTTTATTGAGAAAGGGGTCTTGGCTAAAAGCAACGCGGAACTCGTAGAAAAAGTGATTAGAATTGCTCGGGAGTTGGGTAGAGAAATTGCAACGCCCGACGAAGCCAGAAAAATACTTGGCCTTAAAGGCAAGGATAAGGTTAATTACTAATTTATACATGGATGTGATGAATCAAAATAAAAGGTCATAAAAAGTATCTGTAAAAGTTGCCATGGTGGGTGCGGTGTCTTGGTAAAGGGTAAGAGAGGCAGTTGCGAGTGGAAGAGGATCAGCTGGGATGAAGCGTTAGATACAATTGCCCCAAAAATGAAAGAGATCATCGATAAACATGGGTCCAGTTCTATCGCCGCATTACAGGGAACCGGCCGTGGTTATACATGTAGGACAACCGTTTAATACCCCTTCATATTCAAGCCTTATTAACTTTCTTTTCCTTAAAAAATTTGGATTGAATTCTCCGCCTTTCATAAGTACCCGATCATGGAGTCCCAAGTTCGACAGTCATAGGCATTTTTTAGCCTCAAAATTAAGCTAAGTTATTGATTTTGCATAGAGCGACTTTGGAAAAATCTAAAAATGCGTAGGCATACACGATGTAATTTTTTTCTTGACAAACATCTAAATACATGCTATCTAAATAGGCATGTATGTCAGAACCATCTCTCGCCAAAATAAAGACGGCTCTACTACTACCTACGTCCAACTTGCCCATAATATTCGAGATCCCAAAACCGGCTTCGCCCGTG